>Ga0209566_100052_pt1 | contig 231848 bp, 224 predicted proteins | sample Araplavi_mTSA_r2_2_FD_184287 | JGI IMG/M metagenome (GOLD analysis project Ga0209566, IMG submission 184287) | Arabidopsis root microbial communities from North Carolina, USA - plate scrape CL_Cvi_mTSA_r2 (SPAdes) (version 2) | ecosystem: Host-associated > Plants > Roots > Endosphere | place... | reverse complement strand
TACGTTCAATTATGCTAAGATGGGAGTAGCTCATGTTAGTTCTCCTGTATGAATGGTTGTGTGGTAACTCCCATTTTACATGAAACTCACATGGGCCTTTTTATTTTCTAGCTGTCGCACTTCATATTACAATCCGTCTTGTATTTAATCAGGCGCTCTACAAGAGAATAACGAGGAATTTATCAGAAATGAAGTTGCTCTTATATATCTCTGTTGAAGACCGGATTCAGTTTCTTTTCAATGTTATACCAATTGTGCCATTCTGTTGTTGGATCGATGAATTCTCTCATCGCTGCACGCATCCATACAGAACGTGCAAAATTTTTAACATTTATGCGTCTACAGCGATAAATCTCTTTGTCTTCATTGGGCAGCTCAACCTGCATAAGCCACGCGCAATAGGACGTGAACAACAACTTATTAAGCTCAAGCATTGACACGACGGCTGTCGCCATGCGTTCATCTTCCTGTGCTTGCAAGATATGATTCGCATGAAGAAGCATGTGCTCAATCGCACCGAGAAGCTTCTTGCATTCCTCTGGGCCAATGTGTGGACTGCGTACACAAGCAGCCATGACATCTGCGATGTGAGCTGGGGCATGAGCCCATCCCTTAACTTCTACATAATCGCGATAATCGTTCTCCTGCATGCAATAATCAATAACTCGCTTCGCAATGTGTTCATATAAAGGCTTGTTTATATAAGGCTGTTGTTCATCACGCTTCAGAAGCAGTGCGAGTAAGAGGGCGGAGAATGTACGTTGGAAGACCGAATCGTTCTCAGCAGTCCCAATTCCTTTGAAAAGCATTTGGTCTGATAACGTCTGATGAAGAAGCTCTGTTAGTTGTCCAGCGGTCAGGATTTTTTGTGTAATAAGCCATTCATACAATATCCCGTATGCAAGATCATCCCTCAATTCAGGATCTGTAGAGCCAAGTAGGCTGACTACTTGTTGTACGGCTTCATATTGTTCGATTTCTGTTGGTAGCTCATATTGATGATCCATAATTGAGCGCAGCTGCTGCTTGTCCATGAAATGAATCCCCCCATTAAAGGTGTTTAGGTATTTGTATTCGCTAATGAATAATCATAAAAAGAATGAGATGATCATTTTAACATGATAGGAAAGAAATGTATATGTAGACGAATGGTAGTAACGAACGAAATCATGGTTTCTAGCAATACGGTATAGTTAGCAATTAAGGAGGGAATGAATAAGAAACCCCCTGAACATAATCGTTTAGGGGGGAGAGATAACTTTATACCCAACCGAAGGCTCTAGCGAGCTGAGCCGTGGCGAAGGTGACAGCTATAGCGATTCCGAGCGGAATAACGGCAGACAATATTGTCCATTTTGCACTCTTCGTTTCTTTATAAATGTTGAATAATGTCGTTCCGCAAGGGTAGTGGAGCAAGGAGAACAGCATCATGTTTAATGCAGTCAACCATGTCCATCCATGCTGCAGGAAGATATCCTTGATGTTCTCCATTCCATCTGCATCAACCATTGCCCCAGAGGACAAGTAGCCCATAAGCAAGATGGGAAGGACAACTTCGTTCGCAGGCAAGCCGAGCAGGAATGCCATAACGATGAATCCATCTAGGCCAATGGCTTGGGCGAATGGATCGAAGAATGAAGCCATATGATTCAATATGCTGTCACCACCGACAAATACGTTGCCAAGAATCCAAGTCAGAACGCCGGCTGGTGCCGCAATAACGACAGCACGAGTCAATACGTTAAGGGATTTGTCACGCGATGACAATAAAATCGTCTTCCAGACTTGCGGTCTGCGGTACGGTGGAAGTTCTAGTGTATAATGTGTGGGCACACCGCGCAGTGCTGTTTTGGACATGACCCAAGACACGGTCAAGGTGACAACAATCCCAATCATAACCATGCCCATCACGATAGCTGCGGTTACGATCGTCTGCATTCCGCTTGCTACACCTGCTGCCATGAACAGAGATGACAACAGAATCAGGGTCGGCCATCTGCCGTTGCATGGTACGAAATTATTCGTTAATATTGCAAGCATACGTTCTCGTGGAGATTCGATAATCCGTGTGGACAAGATCGCTGCTGCATTGCATCCGAAACCCATCGACATCGTCAAGGCTTGCTTTCCGTGGCCGCCTGATTTTTTGAATAGACGATCCATGTTGAAAGCTACCCGTGGCAAATACCCGAAATTCTCAAGTAACGCGAAAATAGGGAAGAAAATAGCCATAGGCGGCAGCATGACACTAATTACCCATGATGTTCCTCGATATAAGCCGAGTACAAGAATGCCATGCAGCCATGCAGGAGCATTCATCGCTTCAAATGCAGTGTTTAAGTACCCTTCAATCACTTCGAAGAAGGAAAATATCATTTCCGACGGAACATTCGCTCCAGCAATCGTCAACCAAAATACAACACCCAAGATGGCGAGCATGATCGGAAAGCCCCAGATCGGAGAGGTTAGAATCTTGTCTAACCGGTATGTGCTTTTTAATTTATTTTTGTCTTCATAGACAACGGCTGCACTGCATATATCACGCGTCGTACGATAAATATCCGTTACAATTCCGTCCCGAATTGCTTCTCCGCTTGCAAGAGTGCGTGCTCTGGACAATAAGGAGTCCAATGATTCTGAATTAGTGGCAAGCGGTGTGGCCATACGAAACAACTCCCTTCACGGTATCTGCGACCGGCGAGTTCCATCTGGATCTCATCGAATTGATCAAGCTCTCATCACCGTCAAGCAGACGAAGTGCAATCCATCTTGTTGGAAATGATGTGCCAAGCTTCTCCCGAATGATCGGTTCTAGTGCTGCGATTTTCTCTTCTATATCCTCGTTATATTGCACGAGCAGCGGGGCAGGTACAATCTTGCCGGAAGCTACGCCCCTAATTTTCTCCATCATTTGATCAATCCCAGTACGGTGTCGTGCAGAGATCGCAACTGCGGGTACACCAAGCTTCTTCTCGATCGCATTAATGTCGATCTTAACACCGAGCCGCTTCGCCTCGTCCATCAAGTTAATGCAGACAACAACGCGGTTGGTCATTTCCATCACTTGCAGTGCCAAGTTCAAATTACGCTCCAGTGATGTCGCGTCCAGTACGACGAGTGTCACATCGGGTTTCTCAAAAATAATATAATCCCGAGCGGCTTCCTCGTCGGCTGAATTGGAATAGAGCGAATACGTACCCGGCAAGTCGACCATTTTATAGGAAGTACCTTCATGATTGAAGTGGCCTTCTGCTGTTAGGACGGTTTTTCCCGCCCAGTTTCCCGTATGCTGCCGCATTCCTGTAAGGGAATTGAACAAGGTACTTTTACCGGTATTCGGATTGCCGGCTAAGGCAACCGTATATTGTTCTGTCATTGATCATCACTCCCAACTAATTCACCATACATGAGTGTGCTTTCTTCCTTGCGAAGCGCTATCGTTGTATTATTGACTCGGAATGCGATCGGATCGCCGAGCGGACTGCGCTGCAGCACTTCGATCACATTTCCTGGAACAAAGCCGAGATCAAGTAATCTTCTCCGTAGTACTCCTTGAACCTCGATTCGATTCAACCGTACATGCTGGCCTGTGCCAGCGCTGTATAGCGTTACGACATTTGAATGCATTACATTCACTCTCCTGATTTCACCATGTCCTAAAAAGTTTGCCCAATGCAAGATTTGCCCCAAAAAAAAGCGGAATTGTTCCATTCGTGCTACTTCATTAGTATAGGTCAACTATGTTTGTTGGGCAACAAAAACTTTCCCCGATGCAAAAATATTTATATTTATCATATGCGCGAAGGGTGGAAACGTTGCCATCTTTTCCGTGAAATTATCATTCTAATTGGATTGATCATTATCGCGTTCTGAATATCGTAAGTGCGCTTCTCGACAGTGATGATGGTACACGGTTTACGCTTATCCGACCAGCAATTCTAAACCCTGCTATGATTCATAGACATTGTACGCATGATGACACTGATGGGAAACACATTATGTCAATGCCTCAATTATGCACGGAGTCAGAACAAGTGAAAGTGGTCATTATACAGGAAATTCCATCTCTTTCGTCGAAGGGTAGGAGTGTGGAGAGAGGCGATCTCGTACATGTACGAAAATAGCATGATCGATGTTCAAATCCTTGGTGCAGAAGGGAAGATTGAATCGTGAGTGATAGATTGAATAAGGATAATACGATAACCCATCGAATAGGCATCCAATACCCAATTATTCAAGCAGGGATGGCAGGGGGAGCAACCACACCTGAGCTTGTAGCGGCTGTATCGAGCGCTGGAGGGCTCGGGACGCTGGGAGCGGGATACATGCAGCCTGAACAGATGAGAAAAGCAATTCGGGCAATTAAGCAGCTTACGAGCAAGCCCTTTGCAGTAAATCTATTCATACCAGAACCAGCCGGGATTGATCAGCACATATCGGATGCAGTGATGGAAGATTTACAGAATGTTGATAGACAGCTGAATGAGCAAGGTCAAGAAATCAGCGAGGATAAAAGCAGAGAGACATACTGCTTTGATGAGTCAGCTTATCGGCTAACTTTTCATAACCAGATTCAAGTCATTCTTGAAGAGCACGTTCCGGTTCTCAGCTTTACATTCGGAATTCTCGATGAGATCTATATTCGTCAATTGAGAGAAGCTGGCATCATCTTAATAGGAACAGCAACACATGTTTCCGAGGCGATTCAGCTTGAAGCTGCAGGTATCGATATGATCGTGGCTCAGGGCAGTGAGGCAGGCGGGCATCGCGGGACATTTGCAGGAGACCCCTATTCAGCTCTAATCGGCACATTGGCGTTAGTTCCTCTTATTGTCGATCAGGTATCCGCTCCCGTCATTGCTGCCGGCGGTATAATGGATGGACGCGGGATAGCGGCGGTCATGGCCCTTGGAGCACAAGCAGCACAGTTAGGGAGTGCTTTCCTGCTGTGCAAGGAGAGCGGGGCACATCCCGCTTATCAAGCGGCCCTTCGCGCATCTGACGAATGCAGTACGGTCATTACGAGGACAATCTCAGGCAAGCCTGCAAGAGGACTACGGAATGATCTCATTCGCAGGTTGGAGACTTATCACGATTCCATACCTGCTTATCCAATTATGAATGAACTTACGAGAGGCGTTAGACAGTCGGCTGCTCGAACCAATAATCCTCAATATATGTCATTATGGGCAGGGCAAGCAGCACGAATGGGGGAAATTCAAGGAGCACATGACAAGATGGAGCAGTTGATCAAGCAATGGAGAGATGTAGTGAAGACGTTGCAAAAGTAAAATTGAGAGCGACCGATGGTGATACAATGATGATTAAACAATGACGAACGATGATGAAACGATGTCAAATCAATGATTCAGCAACGACTAGACAACGAATAAATCACGATAAATTGATGACGAAATGTTGATGAATCGTTAATGAAAATGATGGAAGAAAATAATCTGAAAAATTTGCGAAAATGAGCCAGATTAAGCAATGTAGGCGATAGTATAAGGAATTGGCAAATAGCTGCACAATGTTTCGTTAATGCAAGTTTTGCAAAAAATCATAATTTGCTTCATAATGTCTTAGGAGAGCTCGACGTTCAGCGTTGGGCTTCCAAGCATGAATCGCGGAGGAGCAAGACATATGAGTGCTTACATTGGGGAACGTTATCAATTATGCAAGGTAATTTTGCATTTGGCAGATGGAGTTTTATATGAAGCCATAGATTTGTCACTTAAGAGAGATGTATTTATATATTTGGTAGAGAATAAGGGACTGGATAAGGCTGAGCAATGCAAGAAAGCGTTTGGTCAAATCTCGCATTTTTCAAATAATCGATTCTTCCATATGCTGAATGCAGGGACGTCCGGCAGTGATTTCTTCGTGGTGTTCACCTCCTATAGCGGAATGCCGCTGGCGAAGTACATACAGCATCACGCGCTGAGTGCCAACAAGACGCTGTCCTTGTTATATGAAGTTGGTAAGGCGATTCAAGATGCGCTGGAATCGAATATTACGAACTTCTCCGTATCTGTCGACAACTTGTGGATTACGGAGGATCATCATGTTCTTGTGATGAACTATTGGTCAGAGGCACCGACCGAGCGCTGCGGTACATTGGGACTGTGCTACTTGCTGTATCAGCTGAGCACACTGCATTTGAATGTGCCTCAATACTATGAAATGTATGAGTCGCGCTTGGCCGGTGCATTGAAGGAATTGTCTCCAGGTCAGAAGGAAGCGCTGTTGTCTCTCGTACAGAGTGTCTATTTAGGAGAAATCTCGCAGTTTTCCTTCATGCTGACGCTCCGCGAGATTATGGATTCGCCGAACATCCCTGTGAAGACAATTGGGGGCATTTATACGCCGCCCGTTCCGAAAGTGGATCCAGAGCTGCTCATCACTGCTGAGGAAGAGGCGGAGGAAGAAGAAGCCGCACCTTATGAAGCGGATAACGCGGAGAATGTGGGCCGCAAGAAAATGATACTCATTCTTGCATGTGCTGCCGTATTTATTTGCGTATTGGGCGGAGCAGTCATGTTGGCAAACTCCTTGTCGAAGGCAAATGATGCAGCGATATCTACTGATGCTCCAGCGTCTAACGATCAGGTTGCAACAGAGAATCCAGCAACAGAGCCGGGAACGGATTCAGATGCAAGCCAACAGGACTCTGGCTCTTCTACAAACGTAACAGAGCCGCCAGTGACAGATAACAATAATAATTCATCCAATGACAATTCCTCTCAAGAACGCGAGACGGAGAAGAAATCGGATGATGCGGATCGGAAGTCGACAGAGCGTGACCGTGAACGTAATAGGGATTCCAACTCGATCAATACGAGTGTAACTCCGCCTACGACGCCAGAGAAGAAACCTGACGATCATACAACAGATTCTGGTACGACGAATAACGGTGCTCATGATGGTCAGACAGGGACAACGCCAGACACGACATCGCCACCAGACGGTCAGCAGCCTGATGGCCAGCAGCCGGATCCGAACACGAATACAACGACGGAACCGCCGAAGTCTGGTGAGATTGCTGTTCCTAACTTGGTGGGCTTGTCGAAGGAAGAAGCGGAGAAGCAGATTCTTGCAAGCGGCTTGAAATATGAGTATGTTCTCGAGAACTCGGATGAACAGGAAGCAGGGAAAGTATTTAAGCAAGAAGTTCCTGCTGGTGGAGCTGCGAAGAAGGGTGACAAGATTAAATTCTATGTTAGCCGAGCGAAGAAATAATAAAAGCAATCTAAAGTTATAATACTGAAGGACTGAAGGTAAGTTACATTTCGTCCAATAATGAAATGCCCCGAGTGGCCGTAACCGAATTGTCGGTAGGCGCTCGGGGCATTTTGCATGTTGCTGCTTATTACAAATTAATTACAAGCACAGTTCAATACAGGCTTCCGTGCGGCTTGGGTTTCATCCAATCGCTTCACATCCGTATAATGCGGTGCATTCAGCAGCAGTTCAGGCTGTTCCTTCGCTTCCTGTGCGATCTGGATCATCACATCGATGAAGCGATCCAGCGTCTGCTTGCTCTCTGTTTCCGTAGGCTCGATCATCATACACTCCTCGACATTGAGTGGGAAGTAGATGGTTGGCGGATGGAAGCCGAAGTCAAGAAGTCGCTTGGCAACATCCAGCGTCCGCACACCGTACTGCTTCAACCCTTTGCCTGACATCACAAACTCATGCTTGCACACGCCTGGATATGGAATATCGTAATAAGGCGCCAGACGGTGCATCATGTAGTTGGCATTCAGTACCGCGCATTCAGATACACGGCGCAGCCCTTCTGGACCGTAAGTGCGAATATATACATAGGCGCGCAAGAGGATACCGAAGTTACCGTTATAGGCCTTGACTCGTCCAATGGACAGCGGAGAGCCTTGATCGAATTCATATGAACCATCCTCATGCTTCATCACCGTAGGGGAAGGGAGGAATGGAATCAGCTTGCTCTTCACGCCAACAGGGCCAGCACCAGGGCCGCCGCCGCCATGAGGCGTGCTCATCGTCTTGTGCAAATTCAAATGGACAACATCAAAGCCCATATCCCCAGGACGCGTAATACCCATAATGGCATTGGAGTTAGCGCCATCATAATAGAGCAATCCGCCAGCTTCATGAACAATGCTCGCGATCTCGACAATATGCTCTTCGAACAATCCGAGCGTGCTCGGGTTCGTGAGCATCAATGCTGCCGTATCAGATCCAACAGCGGCTCTGAGTGCTTCCAGATCAACGAATCCTTGTTCGTTAGACGGTATTGTAATCGTATCTAAGCCAGCTACAGTTGCACTAGCGGGGTTCGTACCATGAGAGGAATCAGGAACGATTACTTTCGTCCGCTGCTCGCCGCGGCTCTCATGGTAAGCACGGATCATCATCAACCCCGTCCATTCTCCATGCGCGCCTGCCGCAGGCTGAAGCGTGACCTTATCCATACCAGTTAAGGTAGCGAGATCCTCTTGCAGCGTGTACAGCAGCTCTAGAGCCCCTTGCACCGTGCTTGTAGGTTGATAAGGATGGATTGCTGCGAGACCTGTCAGCCTTGCTGCATCCTCGTTAATTTTCGGATTATATTTCATCGTACAAGAGCCGAGTGGGTAGAAACCATTATCTACGCCGAAGTTGCGGCGTGATAAGGCGGTATAATGTCGAATCACATCAACCTCATACACTTCAGGCAGCTCGGCCTCTTGACTGCGCAGCATCGAAGTTGGGATAAGCTCTTGAATCTCGATTTCTGGAACATCACATTCAGGTAAGGAATAGGCAATACGCCCAGGATGACTCAATTCAAATATTAGTGCTTGTTCCGGTTTCATACGCAGCTCACCTCCAGCAGGTCAATAAATTGTTCGATGTCTGATTTGGATTTTTTCTCCGTGACCGCAATGAGCATATGTCCTTCTAGTTCAGGATAGAAGCGGCCAAGATCCAAGCCGCCAATGAATCCGTTGTCCAGGAGCAGAGACTGCAATCGATCCATGTCAGTATCTTGCGGGAGACGAAGTACGAATTCATTGAAATAAGGCGCTTGGAACGCTAATCCAAGATTGGGCTTGTTGTTGATGTAAGCAGCTGCATAATGAGACTTCTGTATATTGAGCTTCGATACCTCTTGCATTCCCATCTTGCCCATGACGGACATATAGACGGAAGCAGCAAGAGCAAGAAGTGCTTGGTTCGAGCAGATGTTGGATGTCGCCTTCTCGCGACGAATATGCTGTTCTCTCGCTTGGAGTGTAAGAACAAATCCACGCTTGCCATCCAGATCCTTGGTCAAGCCGACAATTCTGCCTGGGATGCGGCGCATATAGGGCTCTGCAACGGCAAAGAAACCGCATGTAGGACCGCCGTAAGATGCTGCAATGCCAAGCGGCTGGGCATCTCCAACACATACGTCGACACCTAGTTTGCCAGGGCTCTCCAACATAGCAAGACTCAGTGGATTCGTACTCATGATGAGCAGGCCTTTATTTGCATGTGCAATCGGTTCAATGGCGCGCACATCTTCAATGCATCCGAAGAAGTTCGGGGACTGAATCAGTACGGCAGCAGTCTCGTCCGTGACAGCACGCTCCAGCTGAGCAAGGTCAGTCACGCCGTCTTGATATCCAATCTCGACTACTTCAACATTAAGTCCTCGAGCCATTGTGCGAACAATCTGTCTCGCTTCTGGATGGACAGTGCTCGAGATGACAAGCTGCTTGCGCTTCGTTGCGCCAACCGCCAGTGCTCCAGCTTCTGCAAGTGCAGTAGCGCCATCATACATGCTGGCATTGGCAACAGCCATACCAGTCAACTCGCATATATAGGATTGAAATTCAAAGATTGCTTGCAATTCACCCTGACTGATTTCAGGTTGATAGGGTGTATAGGCTGTATAGAACTCTGATCTAGAGACTAGATGCTGAATGACTACAGGGATATGATGATCGTATATTCCAGCACCAAGGAAGCTGGTATGGCTCTCACTGTTAGCATTGCGGGAGGCCAATTCCTTCATATGCTTCATCATGGCTGCTTCATCTAATGGTTCAGACATTGGCAGTACTCCATTGTAACGAATGGAGGCTGGGATATCGCGGAATAGCTCGTCAATGGAAGAGATGCCGATCTGCTGCAGCATGTCAGCCTGATCTTGTTCCGTCACTGGAATGTAACGATGCTTCATGATGGATTCGCTCCTTTGGCAGGGGTCGGGATTCGTTTATAAAATGGAGTCGAGACGACGCGGGCTTTCAACTGCTTGCCGCGAATTTCGACAAGAATTTCTGTATCCAATTCAGAGAATGCGGATTCAATCAAGGCCAGCCCTAGATTGCGCTTTAATGTCGGCGACTGTGTTCCTGTTGTAACTTCTCCGATCACGCGCCCATCTGCAAGCACTGGATAATGGGAGCGAGGAATGCCTTTGTCGATCATCTCAATGCCAACCAGCTTTCGTGCCGGTCCATCGGTCTTCTGCTTCGTTAATGCTACACGGCCGATGAAGTCGCCCTTATCCAGCTTGACGAATCGTGCTAGTCCTGCCTCAAGCGGCGAGATATCGGCTGTAATTTCTTGTCCATAGAGGGGCAGACGTGCCTCGAAGCGCAAGGTGTCTCTAGCACCAAGCCCTGCTGGGAGCAAGCCGAACGGTTCGCCCGCGCGAATCAGTTCATTCCATACGTGTGCTGCATCCTCTGCGGACAAGTAGAGTTCGAAGCCATCTTCACCGGTATAGCCTGAGCGAGACAGCAATGTTGATACGCCGCAGACTTGAGCATCCGATAGGAAATGGAATGGAGCGAGCGAATCAATAGGTGCCTCAGTTACCGCAGCAAGAATAGCTTGGGAATTCGGCCCTTGAAGGGCAAGCAATGCTGTGCGATTCGAAACATTGGTCAAGGTAACGCCATGAATCAGATGCTTCTGCAGCCATGCATAGTCCTTATCAATGTTGGAGGCATTAACGACGAGCATGTAACGGTCGCTCTTCATCTGATAAATGAGAATATCATCGACAACTCCTCCGTCAGGGTAGCACAGCAGCGTATATTGTGCTTTGCCATCCTCGAGCCGCGATACATCATTTGTTGTCATCTGCTGAAGAAATGTCAGGGAGGCAGGGCCGCTTACGATAAATTCACCCATATGGGAGACATCGAATAGACCTGCATGTGTACGAACTGCTTCATGCTCTCGTTGAATGCCGATAAATTGAACAGGGAGCTCCCAGCCGCCGAAGTCAATGCAGCGTGCACCCGGATAAGCAGAGTATTGATCAAATATTGGCGTTCTCTTCAATTGACTCATGAATTCACCTCGATACGCGTATTTGGACTAATCATCGGTATACGTACATAAAAAGGACAGCCGAAAGAAAAGTGGATGCATCGCATCCTCTCATTCTCTCGCTCTGTCCTTTGTACCTGAGAGTGTCGCCGATTGTCGCAAACAAATTGTTTGTTTCCGTGTCTACCATCGACTTTCCCCTTGGGTGACTGTATTCGTTTTCATGAATAGCAGTGCTCTCCAGAGGTGCGTCCGGTAAAAGTCCTTTTGCCTGAGAGATTCACCCATTCAGGCTTACTCCTTCGGCGCCGCTATGTCTCAGCAGTCTCTCCCTTTACCATCATTCGCCATTTTCAGCTGTCATCTCTACATTAGTTGAGCTTTCCACACTTTGTCAATTGATATTTTCTTCACAACTGATTTCATAGCTTGTCATATTGACAATCATGCATATCTTGCAATAATCTAATGGTGTTATAATTACCCAGTTTAATCGTAATTCGCGAACGAGGAAGGTCGGGAGAGTTTGACAATTGCGATTGTCAACACCGAAGGAGCAAGTTGCCAGCCGCCGATTGGCAATGAATCTCTCAGGTTCCATAACCGCCATTCTGACGCAGCTCTGGAGAGTGCATTTTCTATGCCGCCAAAGGGGTAAGTTCAACCGCAGTTGTGGCTGTGGAGGAACGGGAACTCTCAGGTACCGAGGACAGAGAACAAGGCGACAAGGCCGCTTCCTGTCCATTTTTACGATCTCGATTGGATAGACGGCCTGATGAATGACATTATGAATGAAATGGGGCGTTGACATGAGCGAAGTGAAGAATGGATTGTTGTATAGTGAAGAGCATGAATGGGTAGTTGCCATAGAAGGCAATACGGTACGGGTTGGCATTACAGATCATGCACAATCCCAGCTGGGAGACATCGTATTCATCGAATTTCCGCCAGTAGGTACCAGCTTGTCCGCAGGGGACAGCATGGGATCAATTGAATCGGTGAAGACTGTATCTGAGTTGTACTGCCCGGTATCCGGAACAATTACGAAGGTTAATGATGGATTGGAAGCGTCGCCAGAGCTTGTAAATAGCAGCCCCTACGAAGATGGATGGATTGCAGAAGTTGAAGTAGAAGGCAGCGTTGAGGAAGCTGTGAAGCACTTGCTGAATGCAGAGCAGTACACGAAGCTGATAGATGAATAGTTGAAGGAACAATAGGTTGAGAATCTAAGAACCTGCTGTACCGGTATCATGCTGGTGCAGCAGGTTTTTTCATTTGCTATCTGACAAATTTCGATAGGATTCACCGCCGAAAAGGAGTACAATATAAGCATCGACAACTAGATGTTGCAATGTTAATAAGAATGCTAGGTGAATGGAATGACAATCGCTTTTTTTGATTCTGGAATCGGTGGAATAACCGTGTTGGCTGAGGCTATGAAGCAGATGCCGCATGAACAATATTTATTTTATGCAGATACGCTGCATGTTCCTTATGGGACGAAATCTCAATCCGAAGTAATGCGCCATGTAGATTCAGCTGTGGAAGACATCATGCATCACAATGTGAAGGCGCTTGTTATTGCGTGCAATACAGCGACAAGCATCGCAGCGTCAGAACTAAGACGGAAGTACGACATTCCGATCATCGGGATGGAGCCAGCAGTCAAGCCTGCCGTGGAAATGAATCGCGACAATGGCAAGCGTGTGCTTGTATTCGCGACAGCTTTAACCTTAAGTCAGAACAAATACCATACATTAATCAGTCGAATTGACGAAGAACATATTGTGGATTCGATTCCCTTGCCGGAATTGGTAGAGTATTGCGAGCAGTTAAACTTTGATAAGGGAGTGATAGGAGACTACTTCGTGCATAAGCTTGCTGGATTGGATTTGAATCAGTATGGAACGATTGTGTTAGGATGTACGCATTATCCCTATTACAAGCACATATTGAGAGACATTATCCCTGCTCATATCCAGCTTATAGACGGCAGCCATGGCACCGTGCAGCGTCTAGCACAAGTAATGCAGGAAAACCAGCTTAAGCAGTCATCGGATACGTCAGTTCGCCCTTCAATTCAATTTATGTGTTCAAGTCATGAGCAGCAATACATAGACAAGTTACAGACTGCACTCTATACCTATCAGACCTTCGGGGGAATGGATACGAATGAACAATCAATTGTTCGAGCTGACGGGGAGCAGTGCTAAGCTGATCCCGATGCTTCCTGAACATAAGGAAGATTTATATGAAGCAGCATCTCATCCTGATATTTGGCACTACTTGCCGCGCACCATCCGCAGTCTTACGGATGCAGAACGAGTGATTCATGATGCTGTTCTGAACCGCGAGAAGGGGACTGAGTATCCATTCGTTGTCATTGATCAGCTTACAGAGCGAATTATTGGCGCAACGAGAATAATGAATATGTCTGCCTTGCATCGATATGCAGAGATTGGCGGCACATGGTATCATCCTTCTGTATGGCGTACTCGCATCAATACAGAGTGCAAGTATTTGCTGCTGCAATATTGCTTTGAACAGCTGCATACGATTCGTGTTCAGCTGACGGCAGATGTGCGCAATGAGCGCTCGAATCGCGCCATTCAGCGGTTAGGAGCCGTATACGAAGGGAAATTGCGCCGACATCGGGTGATGGAAGACGGGTATATTCGCGACTCGAATGTGTACAGCATAGTTGATGAGGAATGGCCACAGGTGAAGGAGAGGCTCGAGCAATATTTGCACCAGGTGTATGTGTAGTTATACCGCTATTCAATCGTTCAATTCACAGTTATGTATCAATAATACAAAGAGAGGATGTGCCCACCAAGTAGATGGGGCTAACATCCTCTCTTTCTTATATGATGATTAAGCCGCTCGCTTATAGGACAAAAGTAAAGATAATGATGGATGTTATAATACTCGGCAGCCCAATTAAAAACATCGTACCGCTGAATTTAATATTTCTTCGATGGTCTTCTTCTGGAATATGGCCCATATTAAATTTAAGCTTCGTATCATCCCTGAATAGACCCGAGAAAAGGGAACCGACTACCCACAACCCTAAACCTAAATAGCAATTGATGTTGAATAAGGAGCGGAGATCTCCATTTTGCCAAATGTACACATACAATACTGAAAGTACAATGAAAACGAGCCCAATTGCAATACGTCGTAAGATCATATCACACCTCCTCGAATTCCACTATTACCCATCATACACCAAATTCAATCTATGTGAAAGTTAGATCAAATTTAATTCGAATAAAATCAATAAAAAAACGAGTATTGAATTTATGATGGTGAACAAGGAGACTTATGAAGCCAGCATCCTTACGAAGTTACTTGTACACCCTGAGATGTACACAGAATACGGAATGTATCGCTATCCTTCTTCAAAACTATGGCGTTAAACCCTGATGTTTCATTTGTATCGGTATGGTGAAGTGATAGCCAACCACGATCAAGCAAGAATATCCGATCCAGGCTGCCGGAATCTGTTGCAATGGATGCTTGCAGCTGGTAGGCGCTGGAATACACAGATAAATCCTTTTCAATATTCTTTGTTTGAATTTCGACTCCAGTCAAAGTATATGAATTAGGCCAGACACGCGATTGCTCGTACTCGATTAACCATGGCATGTGTGGTCCAATGTAGGCCGTCTGAAAAGAGATGCTGGTTCCGTCTTCTAATGGAGCGAGTTGATGGTTAGGTCCTATGTAAGGTATTCCTAGACTTCTTGCAGGTTCAATAAATGAAGGCAACCCTCCTGTTACTTCTAATGCGACTCCGAAAATCCCTGCACGCTGAGAGGCAAATGCAGCGAATGCTGAGCCCAATGGCGTCTTCTAAATCCTCTAAGGCAATGAGTTCAATAAATCCCTCTCTTTAAATAGGCAAGCTGCCCAATTGTTCCTGGGAACGGAATGACTTGCTTCGTAAATATAATGCCGGTAGTCTCTTGAATAAGATGGACGGCTTGAGACAAATTAGGTACTGCCAGTGTAACATGATCCAAAAACAGCATAGGAAATCCCTCGTTTCTTCTCAAATTACAATATTAATTGTCTGTTATATGTTGCTTCCAATGAGTAACTAGTTTTTCTAGTTGCAGCTCTGCTTCTCGTAATAATTATCTCCTGAAGTCGTTCTTCATAAAATGCTGCAGCGCATTCAGCTTGATGATTGCTATTATTGCTGTTATTGCTGTTACGCCCTGGCAACCCTTCACAGTTCTGAATCAGGCGCGCTATCTCATCAGTGCTAACTCCAAGCTTCAAGAATAACTGGATCAGCTGAACGCGCTGGACATCGATGTATTCGTATATGCGATACCCATTCTCTGAACGAGCGGGGGACAGCAGATGCTTCTGCTCGTAATAACGCAGGGAACGAAGACTGACTCCTGTAAGCTTAGATAATTCCCGAATATGCATTGTTGGTACCAACTCCTTCATAATGCGGCCACAAACATAGTGTAAAGGATGACATGATGTGAAGGTCAATACGTAATAATAAACATTTCTATGAGCGAGCAGGAAATGTAAGAGTAGAAACCAGTGAGGTAGAAAAGAATGGTTTTTACATTATCAGATTTGAAAAGTGTAAGGTGTGTTGATTTGAAAAGGAAAGAAGAGGGCAGCTAACCACAATAAGATGTTGGTTAGCTGCCCTCTTTATTATGGCTTCGTTATCGACGAATGTGATAGTTGCAGGATCTGATGGTGTATGTTCTGTTCGGACAGACCGCCATGATAACAGATAACTGTGTCAATCGGATATTTGGCCAGCTTGGAGAGAGAGTGAATTGCGCTGTCCATGTCCAGCGTCGCATGCGGGACGGGGCCTTGCAGCATTCCATCGACGCTTATCATCGCGTCGCCGGCTATCAAGATACGGCTGCGCTCCAAATAGATGCTGACATGCCCTGCTGTATGGCCAGGCGTGTGGATAATGTGGATTCCGCCGCAGTAAGGAAGAACTTCATTATCCGTAATCAATCTGGTTACATTCGCTGATGGATGCATGTTACACATGGCCAAGACCTTAGGACGATGTTCTTCTGGCAGCAGCGGCAGAAGCTTCGCCATAGCTTCATGGCTTGTCTTAATGAGTGGAGATTTGCCTTCTATGTAGGGGGCGTCTTCGTGGTGTGCTATCACCTCGAGATGGCCATCCTTGGCTGATACCACATCAGGCAGACTCCCGATATGATCGAGGTCTTGATGGGTAAGCAGGACAGCATGCAATCGATCGAGCGGCACGCCTGCTTCTTGCATCGCATGCTGGATTCGAATCCAATCCCCTGGCATCCCAGTGTCGATTAGTATTGCATCCTCTTCATCCCATATTAGAGTAGGATGAATTGCTACTGGTCCTCCGATGCCTTCAGATTCCAACTCTAACATCATGACTCCTGGTGCAACGATCATAGTATATCCCTCCATCGTGAGTAAGGTTTGCCATTACGTCTTAGCATAATATGTTTTATCACGGATGGTACTCAATATCAATAGCTAAATATTATATCATAACACATAAATAAATTATTGTCAATATGCTCATCGAATCATTTTGTGAATTTGATCATCTTGAATTTACGATATTGAACGAAAAATCGTATTCAACAGAAGAAAAGCGGCATCCGGATGGATGCCGCTTGTTTCAGTCATCTATATCGCTGTGTCAACGATGATTAAGGTAGCATACGGCCTCTCGTGCTGACATAGAGAGAATACCATTCTTCACGTGTCAATGTAATGGAAGTTGCATCCTTGCAAGCGCGGATCCGCTCTGGATTAACAGTACCAATTACAGGCTGAATATGTGCCGGATGTCTCATTAGCCATGCAAGTACAATCGCCTCGCAAGTTGTGTTGTATTGCGAAGCTAGCTTCTGAACAAGCTTCGCGGTGGCTTGAACCGATTCGGGTTCATTGTCAAGATTGCGTCCTGAGTACAAGCCTTGCGCCAGCGGTCCCCAAGATTGAATTTGAATGCCATTCATGCGGCAGTACTCGAGTGTTCCATCTGGGAAGGTATCGTCAGCGGCGGCTGCTTGATTCACGTGCACGCCTGCATCCAGCCAGCCATAGCGGGCTAAGCTCATTTCCAACTGATTTGCAACGAACGGTTCATTGAAGCATGATTGCAGAAGTCGAATCTGACCAGCACTCATATTGGATACGCCGAAATGACGCACTTTGCCGGATTGCTTCAATTGGTTGAATGCTTCAGCGACTTCTTCCGGTTCCATCAGAGGATCAGGACGGTGCAGCAGCAATATGTCCAAGTATTCAATACCGAGACGACTAAGAATGCCGTCGACACTCTCTAAGATGTGAGACTTGGAGAAATCATATCTTCCCGGAATATCACCATCAGCGAAACGAATGCCGCATTTGGATTGGATAATGATCTTCTCGCGTAATCCTGGTTGCGCTTTCAGCACGTCGCCAAATACTTGCTCCGCTTTGCCGCGGGAGTAAATATTCGCATGGTCGAACATGTTGATGCCAATCTCAAGCGCCGCTTCAATAGCAGCTTCCGCACGCTTCACATGTTCATCTGTATACGGCTCATTATCCCAGCTTCCTCCCATTCCCATGCAGCCAAGCACGATGCGGCTTGCCGGAATTCCACGTTCATTCAATGGTAACGTTGTCACAAGCAATCACTCCAATGTAGTAGTCAATATTAATAGTAATCGTGTTGCTTCCTAGAGCTCGTCCAAATCATATCTGGATGATGCATTACTAGTTTACTACAGCAGAGTGCTAGATTCCACTATCACATCGACTAAGAACCGCATCGGTTGTAAAATAACCTGAATGTGGTTCTTCTCAATTGGAAGGGTTTGTGCCAAGATAAGAAAGGGGAGTTGAGCACATGTTCCAAGATTTTAAGCTGATCCCAGGGAGACCAGCTTATTTGCAAGTTAGAGATTATTTGCGACTGCTCATTAATCGCGGATGGCTTACAGCTGATCAGAAGCTTCCCTCGACAAGGGAGCTTGGCAATGTATGGGGTGTAAGCCGCAACACCGTTATTGCAGCTTATCAAGAACTTGCTGATGAAGGGCTCATCTATTCAATCCCTGGGCAGGGCAGCTATGCTTCACCTGCTGAACGAGCCGATACAATTGTAGCAAATATGGACTGGAACAAGAGAATGAGCGAGAAGGCGCAAACTGCTGAGCGCATGGATGTGATGAAACACGGTGTACGCGGCGAGCGCGGAATGATCTCGTTTATGAGTATTGCGCCAGATGAATCATTATTTCCACTTCAATATGTTAAGCAGGCATTGGTAGACCGTATTGCAGCCGAAGGCGAGATTATGCTGAATTACGGATATGCTCAGGGATATCAGCCGCTAATTGAAGAGTTGAAGCGATATATGGAATCTAAGGGCATTGATATGAAGGGCAAGGATATGCTCATTACGAACGGCTTCACGGAAGGACTCGATATTGTCCTATCTGCTATGGATAAACGTCATGGGCGTGTCATTTGTGAGAATCCTACCCATCATAGTGCCATTAAATTGTTCAAGATGCATGGACTCGAGATCGAAGGCATTGCGATGGAGCACGATGGGATGAACATGGAACAGGTAACGAACGCCTTAGAGGAACGTTCCTATGATCTGGCATACTTAATCCCATCCTATCAGAATCCTACTGGAGTGGTGATGTCTCCTAGCAAGCGGATGACTGCAATACGCTTATTTGCCAAGCACGGCATACCCGTAATCGAAGACGGCTTTAGTGAGGAACTGCGCTATTCAGGTGCGCATGTCGCACCACTTATTGCCTGCGCTGGCGGGGCTAATCATGTTATCTATATTGGGAGTTTCTCTAAAATTCTGTTTCCAGGGATGAGAATCGGCTGGATTATTGCAGATGAGCAGCTCATTTCATATCTCGTTAGTATGAAGAGGGCTCGAACGATCCATACCTCAACATTGGATCAAGCGGTACTCTATCAATACTTACACAATGGGCATTTTGAATCTTATTTGAAAAAAGCCAAATCCGTATATAAACGCAAGTACGAATGGGCTGTACAGTGTTGTGAACAACATATTCCACTCCGCAAGTTATGGGGCGATGGTGGACTCCACTTATTTATTGAACTGGATCCTTCGGTTAATGTAGAGGATGTACTTATGAAGTGCCGTGAACAGGGCGTTCTATTTACACCTGGAAGCCGATTCTACACAGATGGAGGAGGCGCCAACACATTCCGAATTGGATTTTCACGCGTATCGGAGCCAGACATCGAGCGAGGGACTCGAATCATAGGGAACGTAATAAAGCAAATCATCCAGGGGGGATAACAGATGAAGGTTGGTATCATTATGGGGGGCGTGTCTACAGAACGGGACGTCTCGCTTATGACAGGTCAGGAAATGATGAAACACTTAACTGGCAAGTATGAGGCGGTACCTATTGTATTGAACAGCAAGGCAGAGCTGATTGACAAGGTTGCAGGGATTGATATCGCGCTCCTCGCGTTGCATGGGGCGTTCGGTGAAGACGGCACCATTCAAGGAACACTTGATACGCTTGGGATTCCGTACACCGGGGGCGGGATATTATCAAGCAGTTTATGTATGAATAAGCTGCTGACGAAGAAGCTGGTGAAGTTTGAAGGCTTCGCAACAGCGGATTGGCTTATGCTGCGATCGAATTCCGCTTATGATATTGATCGGATTGAGGCAGACCTAGGTTATCCGCTCGTCATTAAGCCAAACGCAGGCGGATCCAGCATCGGTGTACAGTTGGTGCACAATCGTGATGCGCTTGTCGCGGCCTTAGAGGAAGCGTTCCAATATGATTCGGAAGTGCTGATTGAGCAATATATTCGAGGCGAAGAGATCACATGCTCCATATTAGATGGAGCAATGCTGCCAATTCTATCGATTAAGCCGAAGGGGGAATTTTTCGATTATACCTCCAAGTACGAGGATGGTGGTGCGGACGAGGTAGTTATCGAGCTGCCGGAGCAAGTGATGCAGCAGGTTAGCCGGACTGCTCTTGGCGTATATGAAGCTGCGCAATGCAGTGTATACGCTCGTATTGATATGATTTTACATCAAGGAACTCCGTACGTGATTGAAGTCAATACGCTTCCTGGGTTGACGAAAAACAGCTTATTGCCTAAAAGTGCACAAGCAGCGGGGATATCGTACGGTGAGCTGCTTCATCGTATTATCGAAATCTCACTGCAAGAACGGACTTATATAAACGGGAATGCTGCTGTAGTGAATTCCTAATCCACTACAAACAATGTGATGGATAGGTATGGAAATGCATGTTCATGCACATAATAACCTTCGATCCTAGGTTAGGGAAAGGAGGGGCAGCAATGAACAACAAGCAATCTCATGATGATCAAGTTGCTACAAAAGCAGAGGTTCAATCCACGAAGCTGAATAAGCTTCCTGTTCCTGAGCAGGCCAATAATGTGGAGTTTAGTGCAGAAGCTTTCGAACAAGCGGGAGCGAACCGTTCCGCAGCTAAGGACAACGATACCGTGTAATCGTGTAGGCACCTTGCCTCAGTCTTATCATACAAGACTGGGGCATTTTCCGATTTGACGCGGGCTAAGAAGGATTTTTCTTGCCATTTACTTACAGGTTACAAGGAAACACTTGAAATGTTCGGTTAGTGCTGATAGTGTGTTCTTTAGATAAAATCGATCGCAACTTGGAATAGGAAGGCGATCCGGTTGGCATGGAACGGAGGAACAGAGATGGAAGAGAATAAGAACGATCAATATGATCATCAGAAGGAATTGTTTGAGCAGTTAGGAATTACGCTGGATGCATTCACCATTCATCAGAAGGATTTTCAGATCAAATTCCGTGGATATGATCCCGATGAAGTAGACGCATTCTTGGATGATATTATTAAGGATTACAGCCAATTCTATGCGGTAATCTCTGATCTGCTGGAGAAATACAAGGAATTGAAGCTGCAAGAACGAGCAAATAAGATCTCAATGATGCATCGTGAACGTGAAGAAATCGTAAACACGGAGCCGTCTGTGGATGTCAAATTCATTGAGGAAATCGTTCGTAAAATGGAGCAAAATATTACGGAATTGAAATATCGTATGACCATTGGTCAGGATTCGAACAAAGAAATGTAAACAGACTAGGCGATGCACGGCTGCATGTTGTACCGCAAGTCGAATACATAAAGATACCCGCGGAGTCGCGGGTTTTTTGGCATGTTCTAAAGTTCGTGTTCTTATCCGGTAAGTCTCTGCGTGCTTCATGGTAATACAGCAGTGTGCCGCAATATCATATTGGCGTGCTAAATTGATTCGATTCAGATAAGTGATAGCCGCTTTCGGATTTCTGGCAGCTGCTTTTACTTAGAACGAGACCGATCGATACCAACAGCTAATGACATAGTTAATACACTCCAATCTTCCTTTCATGAGTAACCCTCGTTTTCCTCTTTATATTTTCACTTTCAGCCTGTTGAGTCTCATAGGTGTAGCGAGAGATGTTCAGCAGCATGCCAACCGAAGTCATACACACAATCAGGGAAGAGCCTCCATAGCTGATGAAGGGAAGCGGGATACCTGTAATCGGCAGAAATCCAGTGGCAGCACCTATGTTCATCACAAGTTGAATGCCTATCATAGAAATAATCCCTGTACCAAGGATTAGTCCGAACGGTTCATTGCAACGCAAGGCTACAAGCAGTCCACGAGCCAGAAAGAGGAAGTAGAGCAAGAGAAAACAGATTGTACCTGATAACCCCCATTCCTCCGCAATGATGGAGAAAATGAAATCTGTGTGTGCCTCTGGCAGGTAAGACATCTTCTGTATGCTCTGCCCAAATCCAGTCCCAGCAATCCCGCCATGGGATACAGCATATAATGATTGAATCAGCTGATAGCCGCTTCCATCAGGATCGTCCCACGGATTCATAAAGGAAGTAATCCGCTTCAACCGATAGCTTTTGAACACGGCTAGGAATATGATAATGGGCGTCAGTCCTAGCAGGATCGAACGAAGATGGGACAGCTTTGCACCACCGACATAGATGAGAACCCCGGTTACAATGATGATAAGCAGGGAAGATCCGAAATCCGGCTGTTTCAATATTAATAAGGCGATGCAGCCAACTACGAATAGGAGTGGAAGCAGCCCGAGCTTGAAGCTGCGAATCTTGTCTCCCTTGCGGGCAATGAGAATAGATGCATATAGCAGCACAAATAGTTTGATGAACTCTGTCGGTTGTATGGTGAAGCCGCCTATCATAAGCCAGCGCCTTGCACCATTTACATCCTTGCCAATGAGCAGGACGAGCAGTAAGGTGGCAATGGAGCCGAAGACAAGTAGGACAGATAGCTTCTTGAGTTTCGGGTAGGGGATGCACATAAACAGCAGCATAAGAACGAATCCAACACAGGCAAATCCGAGCTGGCGATCAACGAAATACCAAGGTTGTTTATAATATTGCAGCGCGGTATATGAGCTTGCGCTAAATGTCATCATGATTCCGAAGCTTACCAATAAGACAGTTAGCAGCAGTAGGAGAAAGTCCGGTCTTGTTCTCCGTATTTTCATACTAGTTCCACATCCAATCTACCTAAGACGCTATGTACTGTGATTGAGAACGTATATTCTAGATCTACAAATTGAAAATCCCTCAATATACGCTAGAGGGGGATTCAATTATGCATTCGAAGCTAAACAACAAATGAGTTGAAGTGAATGAAAGGAACGTCCAAAGTCAGGGAATCGTAAGGATGGCGACGATGTAAATTCCAATATATGGACATATGAACAATCATATCGTAGCTGTTCACGATTGAGCTTGTCAACTAGATTTTGGACTGTTTTACGAGGGAGAACGTGATTTCGAAAGTGTATTTCAAATGTAACATTTATCCACTGATATGATGATATAATCAACAGTGGCGATGTCATATAATGGCATCTCCTAGCTCTAGTTGAAGTAATCTTGGGAGGTTGCGGTATGATTCGTACAATCCAAATTGAGAAGTATCGACCCGAATTGGCAGCAGCGATCGCCGACATGTGGAATGATAGTCATGAATCATTCGGCGGCGGAAATTCAAGGATGACGGCACAGCAAGTGCGGCAGAGGGAGGAGAGTGCGGATACTCTTGCCTTATACTTAGCGCTAGACGGCGAACGGGTTGTAGGCTATTGCAAAATATGCGAGTACCGGGAAGACACGGGTGCGCTGTATGTGCATTTATTAAATGTCCATCCCGACTATCATGGGCAGAAGATTGGCAAGCAGCTCTTACTTCAAGTCATTGATGACACGATTTCTTTAGGATGGCCAAGATTGGATTTGTACACGTGGCAAAGCAATACGAAGGCGGTTCCTTTATATAAAAAATGCGGATTCTTCTGGGAGGATCGGGATGAAACGACACATCTCATGAACTTTATCCCCACAGTAGTTTGCACAGAAGCATTGACCCCTCTTTTTGAGTATTTTGATTGGTATAAGGATTCCGTGAGAGAAATCACCCTCGCACCAGACGGAATCAAGCAGAATGGGTTCGACTATTATCGGTATGAGTGGGAGAAGTCCGGCAAGAAGCTGAGAGTGGAATTTGAACGAAGAGGACGCGGTATGAGGCTGATTGATACGGATGATTATATATTGACGGCCGAGATCGCACAGCCGGATCTGATTTGCGGAAGAACCTACTCGATTCACTACCATTTCGTAAATAAGTCAGAGAAACCTCTTCATATCGAACTTCAAGGGAAGAGTGATCGCAATATTCATTTTGATTGGCAGTCATCAATTGATGTAATTGGAGAAGCAACCCTCCAGGCAGAATTCAATGTTCAGCAATTGCAGGAGGAAATCAGCCAGTGGAGAACGACTCCAACTGTATGTACAGAGCTGTTGATCAATGGGAAATCCGCACAGTTCCGAGTCGGTGTTGTTCCGAAACAGCCCGCTGCTGTGGAATTGAGGCTTCCTGATCTCGGCGCCTTCCATAGGAAGCAAGGCGTTGCCTATCTTGACATCGCAAGTCACCTGGCAGAGCCAGCGACGTTCCGCTTCATGCTCCCTTCTCAAAATCAGATCGATTGGGAGCACAGCCAGTTCGAAATTCAGATCGAGCCGCTATCTTGCAAGTCCATTCCACTCCGGTATCAAGTTCTTCAATTCGGTTATTACCAAACCGAGCTTCTTATACAAGTTGAGACAGGGTCTGGAGAATCATTGTCATTCCTTCCGTTAATCAGTGCGTCATTCCCAGGGATAGGTGCAGCTTACGGGGGGCGTTGCAACTCAGGATGGCAGATTGGACATGGAAAATATGCAGTATCTCTCATGAAGGAGCATAACGACACAACGCTTAGCTGCGTCGGAATGGACAAGCACATGAGTCTCTTATTTCCGAAACTAGGCAAGCCATTTTCGGATGAGTTCTCCAAGGCAGCGCCTAGTCATGTGTCTTTTGCAAGAGAAGAGAACGGAGCCGTGGTGAAGGAAGTGCATTACCGCTCCTCAGCTTTCCCGGGCGTCTTATTGAAAGTAATGACTCGGCTTCATGGCGATGGCATCGTTGAACGCTGGTTCGAAGCAGCGAATGAAGGGGATAAGCCGCTGCTTGAAGATTTATGGATATCCCAATCCGTTCGTCATGATCTCTACCGCGCAATCATTCCTTATGCGGGTCAGTTTGTAGAAATGAATGATTCTATTGGAAGTGAATATGAGTTCTGGGATAGCAACCTAATAACGGAACGTTGGTTATTCAGCCGCGGAGACGAGCTGCCGATCGGGATAAGCTGGGGTAAGGAATACGAATTGAAGTTTCAAGGCTGGTATATGGATTTGGATACGAATATAGGGATGCTTGATGCTTGGAAGACAGTGAAGAGTGAGCCCATATTCATTTCACTGGGAAGCTTTGTGGATTGGAAGGCATTCCGAGCTTGTTCCATGCAGGAGGGATGGGATGAGCATATCGAACTTACCCCTCAGACGCATCTGCAGCCAGTAGACCGGAATCCGTTCGTGAAGGGCGAACCTACCATGATTTTGGAGGATCGGAAACATGGTATATGGAGTGGCAATGTGCAGATGTCATACCGCTATTCGGCAGAGATTGAAGCCCAGTGCTCCATATCGCCTGAAGAGGAGGTGACGCGAGCAAGCGTGACGTTGCGGCCACTTCTTCAATCGATTGATGTTGTTGATGCCCATACATGCTTGGATGTAGAGCTAGGGCAGTATCATTCGGCAATCTTCCGTCAGTTATCGAGCCCAATAGATTGCACCGTGACGGTGGAGTCGGATTATACCGTATACACGGTTGATAACGGAGTTATTCGGATGAAAGCAGCGCCTGACTATTATTCTTCTCTGTTCTCGCTCGAAGTTGAAGGGGAAGAATGGTTAATGAGTAATTTCCCGGCTCGGGACGTTAAGTCATGGTGGAATCCATTTGTCGGTGGGCTATATTCCAGCCTAGATCAGCTTACGATGCTGTCAACCTTGAAACAAGAACGGTCTGCACAATTTGTTAAGCTGTTTGATCAGCATCGTAATGAATGGCAGGGAATTCGGGTTGATCTTCATATTTGTGAGCATGACAAGTATAAGGGAATTCGATTGAGCAATTATTATTTACTGTTGCCAGGTGTACCGGTATTATGCCAATTCACAGATGTGCATCAAGCTTCTCAAGCTTATTTGAATGATCGATTGGAGCAAGAAATGTTCATTAATAACGGGGAACCTGAGCAAAATAGCTGGCTCGAAGCGTATTCTTCGAACGGAAAGCCAATCGCTTTCCCTCAAGGTAAGGGAGTTGTCGATCTTTACGAAAATTCTGATTATCGATTCGGTTCCAGGGATAAGACAGCCATTATGCACATCGTAACGGACCATACGATTTCTCGCTCGAGCGTGTATGCCAATAAAGAAGTGACACATACAAATGTGATTCACAAGCTGCACATCCCGAACGGTCATACTCAGCGTACTTCTCCCGTTATGCTGATGTTCTCGATGGAAAGAATCGAACCGGAGGCGTTAACCGATCTTCGTGCTATTCGTTTTCCGCACTCTGAGCCGGAGGTGGCCAAGGGGTGAAAATCATTGATGCCCATATGCACCTGTCCCGAATTGAGGAGTTCCAGCGTACGGCAGACGAATTATCCAAGGTAGATTACAGTGTGAAGGGGCTCCTGCAAGAATACGCACAGCATGGTGTTGTCCTCGGTATCGGAATGGGGCTGGCAGAGACGAAAGCAGAGGGATTCCCTGATGCTGAGGCCCATAACCCGATGGTACTTGATCTTGTTGATGATCTCCCTGCTTCGATTGCTTATTGTATTGGCATTAATCCCTATCAATGCGATAAAGAGGCATGGGCACGGATAGAACTCGAACTGCAGAAGCCGCAAGCAGTGGGATTGAAACTATATCTCGGCTATTATCCATTCTATGCCTTCGACAGTGTCTATGATCGGGTATATGAGTTGGCTGCCAAGTATGAGGTTCCGGTTGTATTCCACTGCGGAGATACGTATTCAGAACGAGGGCTGCTGAAATACGCCCATCCGTTAACGATTGATGAAGTGGCCGTGAAGCATCGTGATGTGACGATGATGATGGCACACTTCGGTGATCCATGGGTACTGGACGGAGCGGAGGTCGTATATAAGAATCGAAACGTGTATGCAGATCTGTCGGGGCTGCTTGTGGGAGATTCAAGGCGATTTACGCGTTTGGACGAGGAGTCGCCGTTATTTTTTCAGCATTTGCGCCACGCCATCGTGTATTGTGACCGCTATGATAAGCTGCTTTTCGGAACAGATTGGCCACTTGCGCCGATTGGAACCTACATTGATTTTGTAAAGACGGTCATTCCGGAGCGTCATCATGAGGATGTATTTTATCACAACGCCTTGCAAGTGTTTCCAAAGATCAGACCTCTAGTTAGGTGATGGCACAAAAATACGAATAAAGAGATAGGTACCTATACGAGCTGTTGCGGGAGTGCATAGATTATCTTGTAAGGCTTCCGCTCTACCAAGAGTGGAATCACCCATATAAGCAGAGGTAAAGGATGGTCGTCATCATGAGAACGTCTCGACGCAAAGGCTCGAAACCCAAGCATAAGCTGTCCGCCTCGCCTAGAGCAGCCTCAAGATCTATCAGCAAGCCGGGCAGAACGAAAGCATCTGCGCCTTACATGAATCAAAATGTAATGGGGCTGACAACCCCAACGGATCCCTTCGCATCCAATGCAGTTGCGAATCAAGAAGCTGCAGGCAACGCAGGCGGTGGTTCTTACACTTCATTGAACAGACAGTATGGAATCGATGACCTGATGAATACGTTCGGCAAAATACAGAAGATGTTCGGCATGTTCCAGCAAGCACGATCCATGTACAGCACTTTTCAGTCATTAATGGGCCCAATTGCGCTCACAAAAGGAAATCGTGCAAAAGCAGGAGGTCACCGTCATTCTGGAAAGCCAGTATGCAAGTCACAGCCGTCGATCCAATCTCATTCATCTCGCAGCAATGCCAGCAAAGGACAACGGGGCGCACGGAAGTAGTGCTGCCCCTGTCTCCTTACAACGTTCCTTAGGCTGCGAAATCACCTTAAGCCGATAAATAGAGTGCTCACCAGCACATCAGCATGATTACGTGATTCCCATTGATGGGTTATATAAAATAGAACAGGGACAATAGAAGGAGCCAGCCTTCTATTGTCCCTGTTATCAAATATATTAGCTTACAGATTAGCTTTGGATTTTTTCAGGCTCCGGATACGTGATGCCGAATGTATTTACAGTAACCTTTTTCATTTTTTGGTCTTTCTCCGGCTTATCATTAGCCCCAGTTGGTACATTCACGATCGCTTGCGCTATCTCCATCCCTTTGATCACTTTGCCAAAGGCCGCGTAATCCCCATCCAAGTGTGGTGCGTCTGCTACCATGATGAAGAATTGTGATCCTGCTGAATTCGGATCCTGAGAGCGTGCCATTGATAATACGCCTTCCGTATGCTTCAGGTCATTTTCTACTCCATTGTTCGCAAATTCTCCCTTAATGCCATAACCAGGCCCGCCAATACCGATGCCTTGAGGATCTCCTCCTTGAATCATAAATCCTGGAATAACACGATGGAAGATCGTCCCGTCATAAAATCCTTTGTTCACGAGGGAAATAAAGTTGTTTACGGTGTTAGGAGCCTTGTCAGGGTACAGCTCAATTTCAATGCTGTCTCCGCTTTCCATTTCGATCGTGACAATCGGATTTTTGGAATCGGAAGACTTTTTGCTATCGCTGTTTTCTTTCGGAGCTTCCTTGTTAGTCTCTTGTCCAGGCTTGGTTGTGTCTGCTGCTCCACTCTGTCCAGTACTTGGCTTATTGCCGCAGCCAGCGACGATAAGCAGAACGGCTAGCATAAGTGTAAAAAATGTAATAGCTCTTGTGCGATTCAACAACATTTCCTCCTTGTCCTTGCTGCAGCGGAGCTGCAGTTGTCTCTCTATCACATTACCACATATGAGCAGCGAAGCATAATCTTGAAATGATCGTATCGCCAAGTTAATGAGAATGCTTGAACAAGTTATCATGGATTCAAGGGGACGAGTACATCCTATAGTTGAGCAATGAATACCTCAATTTGTCAGTGTTGTTCTCTTTCGTTGTGTGCTAATATGGACAATGTGTTCAAGAAGAATACATATGTATACTGTGTGAGGACATATATATTGGTTTGTTTTCGTGCACTGGAGGGAGAGTACTTCATGAGAAAACTAGGGTTATTACCGCGTATTATTATCGCAATCCTGCTCGGTACTGGAGCGGGACTAATTATGCCAGATTGGTTTATAAGAATATTTGCTACGTTTAATCATATATTCGGGCAATTTTTGAGCTTTCTCATACCGTTAATCATTCTTGGCTTTATTATTCCAGGCATTGGAGAGTTGGGGAGAGGAGCTGGTAAGCTTCTTGGCATAACGGCATTGATTGTATATGTATCCACGGTATTGTCTGGCATGCTGGCATACGGCGTCGCCAAGACAACATTCCCGTGGCTGCTGTCTGGAGCATCTGGCCTTCGGGCGAGCAATCCAGAAGAGATGCTGTTAACAAGTTACTTCAAATTGGACATGCCCCCGGTATTCGACATTATGACTGCTCTGCTGCTGTCCTTCGTGATCGGCGTCGGCATTACGTTTGTGAAGTCTAATGTCTTGCTTACCGCATCGTTGGAGTTCAAGGAGATTGTAGGCAAGGTAATCAATGCGATATTGATTCCACTATTGCCGTTCCACATTGCGGGGATCTTTATGAACATGACACAAGCAGGCGAGGTTGCATTCATTCTGCAAGTGTTCCTTAAAGTTTTCCTTGTCATATTATTGCTGCATGCTGTGGTCATTGTTGGACAGTATACGATTGCGGGCATATTGAACAAGCGCAACCCAATCTCGATGCTGCGTACGATGCTCCCGGCGTATTTAACAGCGCTAGGGACGCAGTCTTCTTCGGCAACGATACCCGTGACCATGTCTCAAGTGAAGAAGCTTGGTACCGATGAAGAAGTATCGAACTTCGTGGTGCCGTTATGTGCAACGATTCATATTACTGGCTCAACGGTTACGATTACTTCCGTAGCAAGTGCGATCATGTACATTAATGGCGCGCCATTATCGGTAAGCACAATGATGCCGTTCATCTTCATGTTAGGCATATCGATGATTGCAGCACCAAGTGTTCCTGGCGGCGGCGTCATGGCGGCAACCGGATTGTTCCAATCCATGCTCGGCTTCGATGAAGCAATGATTAGTCTTGCCATTGCATTGTATATTGCACAGGATAGCTTCGGTACGGCTGCTAATGTAACTGGTGATGGCGCGATTGCCCAAATCATTCATTCGATTAAGAATAAGTGGCAGGGGAAGACAAGGGCGGAAAAAGCATCAGGATAACAGAGATTAGGTTGATTATAGGGAAGGGATAGGCGATGCACAGCTTGTCCCTTCTTTTTATATATATTACATGTGGTAAAATGTAGAAAGGTAGTAAGGCTGCGTTCTATGAAATTCATTCACCAGGAGAGGTACATAAAGGAGGTTGTCATCGTCTTGAAATGGAATAACTCGCTGCCAATGATGAAAATGATCATATCCATGTGCATCTTTGGCTCTATCGGATTTTTCTCTGAGCATACTGGATTACCGTCAATGGAGCTTGTCTTCATACGATGCATTTGTGCAACATTATTTCTGGGGATATGCTGGGCGGCTTCAGGCCAATACCGGCGTGAACAGTGGAGCAAACGGGAATTGCTGCAAACGATTGCTTGCGGTGTATTTCTTGTGGGCAACTGGGTGTTCTTGTTCAAGTCCTTCGAATGGATGTCGATTACGATTGCGATATCGATATATCATTTGGCTCCGGTCATTGTCGTGCTAGTTGGAAGTATCTTATTCAAGGAAAAATTAACGGTCTGGTCTATTTTATCTGTGGGGATATGCTTCGTCGGTACCGTTCTTGTTATCGGTATCGAAGGAGGCGCAAGCATGGATGAGCTGTTCACATCAGGGGTAGTGTGGGCATTCATGGCAGCCGTGTTTTATGCAATGACCACATTGTTAGGCAAGGGTGTTGTCCAACTAAGTGGGTATGCGATTACGATTGTGCAGACTAGCCTTGGGATCGTGCTGCTGCTGCCGTTCGTTGATATGTCGTCTTATGGTGCATTAACATGGAGCAATTGGTTCGCAATCGTGGCGACTGGGTTCATTCATACCGGATTTGTATATTTATTGTTTTTTGACAGTTTGCGAGAGCTGCCTACACGAGTCATTTCAGTACTCGTATTTCTCGATCCCGCCGTGGCAATTTTACTGGATACGTGGATCACTGGATTTCGGCCGACAGGGATGCAGATAGGGGGAATCGTTCTCATCTTTGCAGGTATGGCATGTGCAATGATAAAACCTAAAGCCAAAGCGAGGCTTAGCTATGATGGAACGCAGCATTGAATACATGACCATATCCATTTTGCAGCGATCATGCAGTGATCACCGCAGGAAAGAAGTATATAGCACGATCATGGATGAATGACGGTTCCTTTATGAATGAATCCATATAAACAGCTTGTCAGATGTTAAAAATGCTTGGACAGAAGGACAAGATGAACGAATCTACGAAGACGGTAGCGAGTGCATTGTTCGCCATACCGGGCGGGTGTGCTCAAGGGCACTATATCGCAGACGCATTATTTGAATCTAATAGGTGAAGAAGTAGGAGATAGAAGAACAACCCCGGCTGCAACAGCCGGGGTTGTTGGCGTAAATTAGAAACCGAAACCGCAGCCAAAGGAACGGGTAATAATGACGAGTAAAATGAAGAGAACGAGAATTACGCCGATGCTAGTAAAACCTCCACCACAAAAGCCTCCAACTGAACCACATACTTCGGACATGTTCATTGGCTCCTTTCGTCATGCATTTATCTTACGTTATAAGTGTATGTAGGTCAGAAGCATGGTGACTAGACGAATGGAGGGAAGAGAACGCCTAATTTGGGGCGAGTGGCTATGCTGTTTGACAAGGTGCTCGTGATGCAACATAATAGCTCTATTGTGCCTATTCTTCGTGAAGTCAATAGGCGAAGAACGATAGATTTGGGGGAAATGCTGTGATGCAATTATGATGAGTTGGCTTTACTTAATCGGTGCGATTACATTGGAGATTATCGGAACCATCTCAATGAAGATGTCGAACGGTTTCACAAGACCGGTTCCTTCCATTCTCATGATTGTTTGTTATTTGCTTGCGTTTACGAGCTTGAATTTCTCACTGAAGCAGATTAATGTTAGTGTCGCTTATGCGATATGGTCGGGTGTTGGTACTGCAGCCATTGCCGTTATCGGATATTATTTCTTCTCTGAGTCCATGTCTTGGATTAAGGTTGTATCGATCTTGCTTATTATTCTCGGCGTAATTGGTTTGAATTTGCAAGGAGGCAGTCACGAAAGCCGTCCAGCCGAGGTGACGCCGCAGTCCATTGATACAGTTGCTTCTCCGGTGACTGCAGAGGACGCATCAACCACTATCTAAGGGAATATATTTAGCGGAACCAGACAATTGTTCTGCACAAGGTCAGGAGGAAACACCTTCTGCCTGTATAACTTCCTTAAGGAGCTTGATAGCAAGGGTGAAGGAATTCAACATGTCTGATCCCATTATATCTATAATCTTTCACTCTCATGAATTGAACGGCAGCCCTCGGCGAGTTACCTCGTCTGAGGGCTTTTTTTGTAGATGGCAACAGAAGTATGGGGAGCACAGGGATTGGAAATGTAGTTTGACATTCTGGAGTCGAGTAGAGTACTATGGGTTTTGACTGTATAGTCATAAATAAAACTTTCGGGTTCTTAGGAGAGGTGGAGAACATTGTCAACAAAAAAACAAGGTTCAGGTTCGCTTGTTATCCTCATGGTAAACATGTTCATTGCTATGGTTGGAATGGGGCTGATCATTCCGATTATGCCGAAATATGTGACGGCGTTTGGGGCTACGGGTCAAGCAATGGGGTATTTGGTGGCGGCATTTGGATTAACGCAATTTCTGTGCTCGCCGATTGCAGGCGAGTTGTCAGACAAATATGGCAGGAAGCTGCTAATCGTAACGGGAATTGGATTATTTACCGTTTCACAGCTACTGTTCGGTATGGCTGAACACATGTGGATGTTGTATGTATCACGACTGCTAGGCGGAATGTCAGCAGCGTTAATGACACCACCGATGATGGCCTATGTAGCGGACATTACGACGGAAGAGAAACGGGGGAAGGGGCTCGGCATGCTGATGGCTTCCATGACGCTCGGCGTTGTCATAGGGCCTGGTATCGGAGGTATGTTGGCGGAGTACGGAATACGAGTTCCTTTTTACGCAGCAGCAGCACTTGCTGGATTGTCCACGGTAGTCTCTTTGTTGTTCCTGCCTGAATCTCTGTCTGTCGAGGAACGGATGGCAGCGAGAAGCAACACGAAGAAGAAGGATAATTTGCTCCGACAGATGGCCGCTTCTGCGAAGGCGCCGTATTTCATGCTGCTTGTGCTGGTGTTCGCATTAACGTTCGGATTGCAGAACTTTGAAGCGATATTTGGTTTATATGTAGATGTGAAGTATGGATTTACGCCGAAGGATATTTCCTTAATGATTACACTCGGTGCGATAATCGGAGTCATCTGTCAAGCTGTCCTAATTGAGCGCTTGCTGCGAATATTCGGTGAGAAGAAGATTCTGCTCACGATGTTTGGATTATCTGCCATCAGTATGATTTTGCTATTGTTCGTTTCGAATTATTTTCTTATTTTCTTTGTTACGATGTTATTCTTCGTGGCAACATCCATCGTACGGCCTGCAATCAATACGTTATTGTCGAAGATGGCAGGGAATGAGCAAGGGTTCGTTGCAGGAATGAACAATGCCTATATGAGTCTTGGCAATATTGTTGGGCCAGCTATAGCGGGAATCCTGTTTGATGTTCATGTTCAGATCCCCTATGCATTCGGCGCCATTGTGTTGCTTGCAAGTGCGGGCATGCTTGTTGGCTGGAAGCGGGATGCAACTTATTCCACTGCAGCAGAACGCGGAGAAATGGTTCGATAACAAGTGTATCATGGCTCAATAAGAGTAGGTGATAAGCTTATCTTCATATGTCCAATCCCCTGTGGTTGCAGGTAATGGCCACTTTTTGTTATGATATTGAGAACTCAGTAGTCATATTAAGAACTTATTAGGAATGAAGTGTGGAGGACAGCAATGGAAGAACATATGCCAGAGAAGAAGAAGCAGATTCTATTGTCGGCTATGAAATTGTTTGCATCCAAGGGATACGTACAGACGACGATGCAGGAAGTCGCTTCCTTCTGTAAAATGTCAAAAGGAAGTGTGTATCAATATTATAGTTCCAAGGATGAGCTGCTGCTGAACATCTTCATGTATCAATCCAAATTATTGAAGGATCGCTTGCTGATGTTGGAGCGGGAGAAACAGCCTAATTCCCGTGAACAGTTAATAAGGAAAATCGGGGTTTATCTTCACATCTGGCACGAACATCCTGAATTTATCAAGATGCAGATGCGGGATAATACGGAGCATACCACAAGCAAAGAGCTTCGTGAACACATGCAGCAAATGAGTAAGTTTAATGTAGAGACGCTGATGGAATCCTTACAAGATATATATGGGGAGCAATTCAGCCCTTATATGCTTGACAGCGCAACATTGCTCAGCAGTCTGATTTTTACCTATATGTATATGAAGCTATTCGACGATGTTCCCATCGAGATGGACAGCATCAGCAGGTTCATTGTTACAATCATGGATTATGTAGCCGAGGGGATGTTGAAGTATGGACCGGAGCCGCTACTGAATGGAAGCATGTTCGGCTTCGGGGATGAGGAGCATTTGAAGCCAAAGCAATTGCATCCGCTTGTGCTTGTGAAGCAGCTGCGTGAGGCTGTAGAGAGCATGGACATTGATTCGACAGAGAAGGAAAGCTGGAATAAGCAAGATGTTCTGGATTCTATTCAAGTGCTAGAAGAAGAACTGCTGCAAGTACGTCCCCGTAAGGTGATTTTGCTTGGAATGCTGTTAAATTTGAAAGAGATTGCACCTCGGACTTCCTTGTATGAGCGCCTATGCAAATCTATTGAAGCATTGTCCGGAAGTACACCAAGCACTCTTCGCCAATAAGCGGGGAGTGTTTTTTTGCACACTCGAATGTATGCATGAAAATGTCACAATATCGTAGCTTAATAGGGCGAAGATGGTAAAAATAGACTTGCAATTACGATACAATAGGAGTAAAAACGATGTGGTATCGTAATGTGGAGGTCGGTATGAAGAAGATACTTGTAAGTAGTGTAATCACTATGATTATAATCGTTCTAGTCGCTTGTGGTGGCAAGCCGAAGCCGAATGATTACGACTGGAAGGTTACTGCATTTGAGGCGGTTGATCAAGACGGACAGCCTTTTCGTACCGAACAAATGAAAGGTAAGATATGGCTTGTTAACTTTGCATTTACAAGCTGCACTACGGTATGTCCACCTATGACCTTCAACCTGACAGAAATTCAACAGAAGCTAAAAGAAAAGGGAATTGAAGACGTACATATACTATCATTCAGTGTCGACCCTTCTATTGATACGCCGGCGAAGATTAAGGAGTTCCTTGGTAAATATAAGGCTGATACGACTCATTGGCGCTTTGTCACGGGTTACAGTCAGGCAGCGATTGAAAAATACAGTCTTGAGATGTTCAAATCACAAGTGCAGAAGGTGGAAGGCGATGATCAGGTGATCCATACCACCTCAGTCTTCCTCGTTGATCAAGAGGGGACCGTGCTCACTCGCTACAATGGATTAGAACCGCCAGAAGATAAGATTGTCGAGGATGTTAAGTCACTGCTAGAGTGAAATCTTGACGGAGGTAGAGTGCATGCTGAGGTCAGCTTGATCATGTACTGAAATCCTATTAGAAATTAATGCGCATGGAACAATCGCAATTAATAGGCTGATTTATTCATGAAACGCAATGATAACGGCACAGGAGCTACTGCTCTTGTGCTGTTTTTGTTGAAGGAATTAGCTGTCAAGAGTCAGTCAAGAAGACGAATAAAGGGGAATGGGATCGCAACGAACGAAGCGGGAACATTGTGAGTGTGCAACCAAATTGTGGTATCATTTCGATAGTATATCATTCTGATATCTTGAGTTGAATAGGGGGAGTTTTCATGGAGGATATTTCGTTTCGACCAGCAATACCGATATTGCGAATATTCAATGAGCATAAAGCACGTGAATTTTACGTAGATTTCTTAGGGTTCCGTATGGAGTGGGAGCATCGTTACGGAGATGATTTCCCATTGTACATGCAGGTTGCCCGCGGCAATTGCATACTTCATTTATCAGAGCATCATGGGGATTGCTGTCCTGGTTCGGCAGTACGAATTGAAGTTAGCCATATACGGCAGCTGCACGCTGAGATGTGCGGCAAGCAGTATAAATACGCGAAACCTGGACTTGATCCGGATGAACATGAAGTGTGTGTCACTGATCCATTTGGCAACCGAATCAATTTTTATGAACAGGTGAGTTCTTAGAGATACGCGTTGTGCGGATCGGTCCATTTACAGATAGAAGGCGAGGTGCCTGAATGTGACAAGACGCATCCTTTTTACTGGTGGAGGAACGACAGGACATGTGGCTGTGAACCTTGCTCTCATCCCTAAGTTTATCAACAGAGGATGGGAAGTACGATACATTGGTTCCCGACATGGAATCGAGGCAGAACTGATTGCTGGCTTAGATGGGGTAGAATACTGCAAGATTGCAACGGGCAAGCTGCGCCGATATTGGGACTGGAATAATGTGAAGGATCCATTCCGTGTATTGAAGGGGACATGGCAGGCGTATCAATATATCCGTACATATCGGCCTGAGGTGGTCTTCTCTAAGGGGGGATTTGTATCTGTCCCCGTTGTTATTGGTGCTTGGCTGAATCGTGTACCGGTTATCATTCATGAATCAGACCTTACTCCGGGATTGGCGAATCAGATGGCCTTGCCCTTTGCCACGAAGGTATGTGTTACGTTTCCGGAGACGATAGAACATGTGAAGCAGCGCAAGTCTATCTATGTGGGAGCAGTTGTTCGTTCTGAGCTGCTGCTGGGCAGTAGATCCAGAGGGTTGAATGCATGCGGCTTTACGCGTACGAAGCCAGTACTCCTCTTCATGGGCGGAAGTCAAGGCTCTAAACGATTGAATGAGCGAATTCGGAGCAGCCTGCCGAAGTTACTGGAACAATATCAGATTATACATATATGTGGAAAAGGGAATATCGATTCTACCATTACGTATCGCGGCTATCGACAATACGAATATATGAAGGAAGAGCTTGGCGATGCGCTTGCAGCTGCTGAATTGGTCATTTCAAGAGCAGGTTCCAATGCAATATTTGAGTATTTAAAGCTGCAGATTCCTATGCTGTTGATCCCATTATCTATGAAGGCGAGCAGAGGAGATCAAATACAGAATGCCAGCTCTTTTCAATCCGCCGGTTATTGCCATGTACTGCTTGAAGAAGAAATGGAAGGAACCGCATTTATGGACGCCATTCATAGCGCTTATGCCAATAAAGAAGTGATGCGGGAGAAGATGAAGCATTATCGTCAAGACGATGCGATCGATCAGCTGTTAGACGTAATCGACTCTGTGGCCGAGCGGTAGCCAGGAGTAGGGGATAAATCTATATGGATTACATTGGTTTTCATTATTGTTTCATACCCTTTCATTTTGGTTAAAAAAAGAATAGAAGGACATGATCAAATATGATTATCTAACATAGCATGAACGTGGCTCGCTCACAGAAAGGGGCAACAAATGGCTAAACTTGTACTGATTCGACATGGACAAAGCGTATGGAATTTGGAAAATAGATTTACAGGTTGGACGGACGTCGATCTGTCTGAACAAGGTCTCGTTGAAGCGAGACAGGCGGGTGAGATATTGCGCCAGCATGGATTCGTCTTTGACACTGCGTATACTTCTGTGCTGAAGCGGGCCATACGAACCCTATGGATCGCACTGCATGAGATGGATCAGATGTGGATTCCTATCCACCATACATGGAAGCTGAATGAACGTCACTATGGGGCACTGCAAGGATTGAATAAGGCAGAGACAGCAGAGAAGTATGGGGAAGAGCAGGTTCATCTGTGGCGGCGGTCAGTGGATGTACGTCCACCTGCATTGGAGCCGACCGATTCACGCTATGAAGCAGCAGATCGGAAATATGCTTCCTTGCAGCCGGGTCAATTCCCGCTAACAGAGAACTTGGAAGATACGGAGAAGCGAGTGCTTGCTTATTGGCATGAGACCATTGCTCCGGCAATTCAAGCAGGGGAGCGGGTCATCATTGCTGCTCATGGCAATACACTGCGGGCGCTTGTGAAGTATCTGGACAACATCCCTGCCGACGGCATTGCAGATTTGAACATACCAACAGGGACACCGCTTGTGTACGAGCTTGATGAGAAGCTGACACCAACACATCGATATTACTTAGGGCCAGATGGGAAAATCCCAGCAGGCATTATCCCTGAGCACATATAAGCAACGTAAAAGAGGAGAGCGCCAATTGGTGGCTCTCTCTTTATTTGATTGTGTTGATTGAGCCTCGGATGTTGATATTCCGCTGTACCAAGTGTAAAGTAGAGACACAATATCAGTTCCTATATTACATAAGGACAACACCGAAGGGAGTTACATACATGGAACAACGTATGTTAGTGTTTGTTGGATCGTATGCTGAAGCAGATTCTTCTGGACTTTATGTATACTCGATGGATGAGAATACTGGTCAATTGACGAAGCTGGATGAAGCAGCAGGGTTGAAAAATCCAACGTTCATCAATGTCGATGTTGATCAGCAGAAGCTCTATTCCATTGGAGAATGTGTCATTGAAGATGGTTCGAAGACGGCGGAGGTAGTTAGCTTCGCAATAGATACAGCTTCAGGCAAGCTGACGCAATTGAACCGCGCCTTCTCACTTGATGCTCCGACATGCCATATTCAACGAGACTCTCAGAGCCGTTACCTGATTGTTGCCAGCTATCATGGCGGCCGCATTGGATTGGTAGAGCTCCTAGAAGATGGACAAGTAGGAAGCCAGCTTGATGTACAGCAGCATCACGGCCATGGCCCGCATCCGAATCAGAACCAGCCGCATCCGCATTCTGCATTTTTCAGTCCAGATGAGAAGTATATCTACGTGTCTGACTTGGGGATTGACCGGGTGAAGTGCTATTCCATAGATAAGGAGCGCCACGTGCTTGTTCCGCACGGTGAATATGAGGTTCCAGCAGGATCTGGGCCGCGTCATTTGACATTCCACCCGAATGGTCAATTCGTCTACGTCATCAATGAATTGAATTCAACGGTGAGTGTGTTCTCATACGATGCGAGCAATGGTGAGCTCCATGCGATTGAGACGGTGTCGACACTTCCTGTGGACTTCGATGGCGAGAGCTACTGTGCAGAGATCGCCATTTCAGAAGATGGAAAGTACTTGTATGGATCCAATCGTGGACACGACAGTATCGTTGTATACGAAGTACAGCCTGACACTGGCAAGTTGACGACTGTACAATTTGTTTCAACTGAGGGAGGTCATCCCCGTCATTTTGCATTGACACCTGGAGGAGCGTATTTGCTGGCTGCTAATCGGGACTCGAACAATATTGTCGTATTCCGTGTAGATAAGTCGACAGGTATGATTACCTCTACTGGACATTCCGTTGATGTGTCCAAGCCGGTATGTGTGAAGCCGGTGTACTACGTCAAGAAGTAATTTCTCTCCAGCGTTCAGATAGGGCAGTAAGGATAGAAGAAGCCGATATTCGCATCTGCGAGTATCGGCTTTTTGTCGTAAACGGTTGAATGATACGATTGAATGGAATGTAGTTGATTAGGATACCGAACGAGTCGTGTTCGCGTCCATTGCTGCGGCCGGAGTGGAGTGGTTCTCCCGTCGTTCACTCATGAGGAATATCCATACCCCAGCAATGAGAAGCACACAGGCAATAAATTGGGTAGTCGTTAATGATTCTCCCAATAGAAGCCACGCGAGAACGGTAGCACCTACAGGCTCGCCGAGCACACTCATCGAAATCGATGTGGCACTGATGTACTTCAACAACCAGTTGAACAGCATATGTCCAAGCACGGTTGGGATGACAGCCATTAATGCGAATAAGAGCCATTCTCTAGCTTCATATCGAATAAAGGAGTAGCCTGCGGAAAGGTTGTAAACAGCTAACGCCAGACCAGCTACGAGAAAAACGGTAAAGTTATATACGTAAGACGAGACGCGCTGTCGCAAATCCTGACCTAGCAGCATGTGTATGACGACCGAAATCGTACCCAGGATAGATAAAATGTCTCCATATAACGCTTTCCCGGAAATGACCATGTCACCCCAGCCAATGAGCAGCATCCCGCATAGAGCAATCCCGATACCGATTAATGAATTGCTCGTCGATCGTTGTTTGAAAATCCAGAATGAACCGGCCATCACAAGAATAGGTTCCAAGGCAAGCAGAACGGTCGAGCTGGCTACAGTCGTATAGCGCAGCGACTCCATCCAGAGGAGAAAGTGCAAACCGAGGAAGAAGCCTGACAGGCACAGCCGCAGCCAATCATTGCGCTGAACAGAGTTCCATTCGGATCGATATGTCCACGCCCATGGCAGAAGCACGATATTCGTTATCAAGAGACGATACATGCCAATGACAGCGGCGGGGGCAGTTGACCATTTCACAAAAATGGCAGAGAAAGAGATTGCGATCATACCTACGATGAGCAGGGCATACAGTTGCGATGGTTTTCTTGAAGACATGAGCAGAAGACACCTCGGTATATGAATGAAATGGTAATCACAATGTGCTAGTATACACCAACTGCTCCCATCTTGAAATAAAAATCATGATTATCAACTTAAAAAAAGGCTGTGGACGAATAACCGTCCCCAGCCCTGAATAGCACATCATCAGCTTGTGATGAGCAAGTGAAGATAATTTCTATTTGGATTTCTGCACGTTGAGTTGATCGAGGCTTGCAAATTCATATCCTTGTTGACGTGCGCCATCAATAATGGCACCTAGAGCCCCGGCATTATCCTTCGATATGGAGTGTAGCAGAATGACCGCACCAGGATGAAGTTGCTTTACAACCTTATCATATGCATAGCTCGTTCCCCGTTGGGCATTAACATCCCAATCCAAGTAAGCCACGGACCAGAATACATTCGTGTACCCCATATTCTTCGTGATGGCCAGAGTCCGGTCATTAAAGATACCACGTGGTGGTCGCAGAAAAGGCATATCCTGCTTGCCCGTGACAGCTGATACAGCCTGTTTGACCTTATCCAGCTCGGTTCGAATCTGTTCATCCGATATGGTAGTCATATCTGGATGACTCCACGAGTGATTGCCGATCAGATGTCCCTCATTAATCATTCGCTTCAACAGATCTGGCTGTGTATTTACATAATGTCCAGTAACGAAAAAGATGGCTGGAACCTTCTTCGCCTTCAACGTATCCAGAATTTGAGCTGTGTATCCATTTTCATATCCGTTATCGAAGGTTAAGTAAATCATTTTTTTGTTTGTATCACCGAGAAAAATAGCTCCGTGCTTCTCAATCGTCGGTTTGAAGCCTTCCTCGTCAATCGAAGGAAGCTTGCCGTTTACACTCTTCTTGAATCCAAAGTGAAATGCGGGACCCTGTCCGGCGTATGCGGCTGGCTGAATGCTTGCGGCAAGCAAGCAGAGGAGAGCAGTGGCAATCAGAATGCGTTTCATATGCAAATATACTCCTTGATGTAGGTTAGAATCGGTCAATCATGGCTTACTATTCCATATTTGCAGTAAACTTATACGCACTGATACCCATGCATTCCTAATGCGAATACGAGCAATCCTTATTTGTTGTGAGCCTGCTTCATCTTCTCCAACTCTTCCGACACGACGAAGGCAAGATCTTCGTTGTTGTACATAGACAGCACGGCGAACAGAGTGTCGTCAGGAATCGGTCCGGCCTCCTCCTTCGGAACCGTAAGATCAATTGCCTGCTGCAATCGATAGTTGTCGCCCTGCTTCGGGTATGCGCGATGATAGAGCTCGGCTGGATCAAGATCATGGTTCACACACCATTGTGCAAAGATAAGAATCATCATTTGCTCATCACGTTCATAATTGTCGATAATTTGTTGTTCTACTTCACTACGCGTCATTGCAAAAACTCCCTTACAAAGATTCATACAGCTTATTATAACGAAGATGAATTGTGATTCTCAATCCTATTGCTCAATTGAGAGGGAGAGACGCTGCAACTGATCGTACCGTCATGCCAATTGGAGATGGATGTTCATACTTACTTCGCTTAGCTTAGAAAGCGTCGGATATATACGGATGAAGCCGGGGAACGAACTGCTCTAGAATTTCAATACTGTTGATGGAACCCGCAATAAATCCGTTATCGAACAATTCGCATGGTCGCTGATAACCTAGCAGCATAGTTGTGAGTGCTCTAATGTTCATGGACAGGGTGTTGGTCGTGTTGACAGTGGTAAGAACCTGCTTCTCATCTTGAGAGTGAATAGCAGCCTGCCCGTTCTCAAATTGAATGACTACATTATTCCACGGAGCCTGGTCGTCACTTATGTACAGAGAGAGGGGAGGGTGTGCAGGTACAGGTGCAAACGTATATTGCTGTAGAAATAAAGTGATATCTACAATTCGTGCCATGACAAATGGTTGTATGGTACGCACAATTCGTGGAAGGTTCAAGGCAAAAAACAGGCGCTCATTCTCACAAAGACGCATATTTACTTGCTCTAGCATAGAATCATGCTGACAAATATAATTCCATAGCCCCTGTCTAGAATCCCTTGTAACGCACATGAATTCATGTACATGCATAGCATTGTTTTTTATCTCATACAACATATACCCTTGAGGATGCGAATGCTCGTCATAATACACCGCCGCGGTGCGATTATGATAGTGATCAAGCCACCATTCGTGATCGCGAACGATCATACCTGAATGCTGCGATGACCATGCGTCATATACCGTTTCAATATCTATAGAATGCGTATCCTTGGTATAGCGGCGAACAACGCCTGTCGGTTCAGGGTTAAATGGAATAAGATCATGACGGGTAAATTGGCAGGTCATGCGGTCACTGAAGACTTCCCAGCCTGCTTTGCGATAGAAGGGGATGGAGAAAGGATAGAGCATGGATATAGAAGTTCCCGCGGCCTGCATCACACGTAGTGAGTGGTGCAGCAATTGCTTGGCATATCCTTTGCGTCGAAATTCAGGATAGGTGGCAACCCCACCGATTCCCCCCATTTTCAGCTTATTCTGACCAATATAGATGTGAAAAGGAAGGATATGAAGCTTCGCAGCGAGCTTGCCTTCATCGTACACGCCAAAAATCTCATGTTTCCCCATCTTATGCAAATATTCATCATAGTCTCCAGAATCAACGCTGTACTGGAAAGCATACTCGGATAGCGATATGGCTTCAGAAAACTGTTTCTTGTTCAAACGAACAATTGACATGAACAATCCTCCTCAATATATGATTGTGCAGCTTTATATGATCTATTGTAGATGAAATAGACAGAGATGCAATGATTGAGTGAAGAAGGTTTGGTTGAAAACTTGGGAGTGGTAATATATGCAAATGGTGAAAACTTTCATGAAAATGCGAAATGTCATATTGCTCAATCTGAAAATCTAGATATAATGAAGTCAGGGCATGTCAAGGACGCAACAGCATGCTACTATGTGGATTGAATATGGATCTTCAGGGCAGGGTGAAATTCCTGACCGGCGGTATGGGTGCCAGCTGCGCCCGAGCCCGCGACTCGTTGTTCGCTTACTCGGTTACTTGTAACATGTAAGCATCGAACGGAAGAACAGCGACTGACTTGGTGAGAAGCCAAGGCCGACGGTATAGTCCGGATGGAAGAAGATCTCGCACACGTTGTTTGGTACAACTGCATACAACAATAGGTCTTATGCGAATTTTTCTCTTCTGCATGTCTAGATCCTATATTCAACAACCTTGGAGGTTATTGAATATGGAACATCGTATCCAGGCCGATACACGCATGAGCAGCTCCGCAAGAGGAGTATGGTTCGTTGCGATGGGAGCGGCACTGTGGGGAATTGGCCCACTGTTCCGGGTATGGGTCATGGAGTCCATGACTTCGACCCAAATTGTATTGATTGAGCATCTGATGCTCGCCTTGTACGCGATCCCGGTGTTATGGATGCACCGGAAAGAGCTGCGAAACTGCACATGGAAGCATGTACTGGCATTGCTGTTCCTGTCATGGGGCGGCTCAGTAATAGCGACCATTATGTTTACAGAAGCATTTGCACATGGTGATGCGAATGGCGTACTGCTGCTGCAGAAGCTGCAACCAGTCTTTGCAATTATTTTAGCGCGGCTGTTGTTGAAGGAGACGCTCCCGCGTCGCTTCTCGCTACTGCTTATTCTTGCTATTATCGGTACGTATTTATTGACTTTTGGATGGTCTTTGCCAATTGGGCATTATAATGAAGTCATTGGCTTCAGCAGTCTATTGGCACTTGGAGCAGCATTCCTATGGGGCGGTTCCACAGTTATGGGACGGTTGCTACTCGACAAAATGGAATATGAGACGGTCACATCGCTGCGATTTTTGATGGCACTCCCTTTGCTCATCGTGCTGACATCATGGGAGTCGCCAAGCTGGAATTTTGCCGCATCAGAATGGGGGACACTGTCGTTCTACATCTTCCTGCAGGCCCTTCTTCCAGGATTGGTTAGTCTCTTGCTGTATTATCGCGGCCTATCCACTACTAAGGCCTCATATGCGACTCTTGCTGAGTTGTCATTCCCATTGGTAGGGATGATGATGAACTGGTTCGTGTTCCATCAGGCGGTCACTGCAGCGCAAATTTCAGGCTTCGTTCTCATCTGGATTGCGTTGTATATGGTATCAAGACAAAATTAATCGGCGGTGGCACTGCAATGATTCTTAATGAAGTTGCTGTCAATCGTCTTCCATAAATAACAAGGGAACCCGTCTGCTATGCGTTGAAGGCATTAGCAGACGGGTTCTTTGCCAATTAGTCAGAAGAAGGAATTGATAGCGACAAGAATGATGATAGCTCCGCTTAGCACCGTGCTGAATTGTCCTACTGTATAGCGTCCTATGCGAATGTTGGCCATCTTCTGCCCAAGCACGGCACCCAGCCACAATGTGACAAAACTGCCGATCGCTGCGGTTAGGGATATGGCGAGCGGTGATAATCCGATAAGTCCAGCACTCAGGCCATTTGTTAGCGCATTGGCAGACAGTGCAACGCCAAGCACAGCAGCTTCCCATAAGTTAATCGTCCCCGATTTATCCTTATCCGCTTCCTCTGGTCTCTGCAGCATCCGCTCTAGTGAAGAACTTGAATTAGCTTCACTGCTTGCTTCTACTGCAGCGGTCTCCGTCGAGTTGCCATGGTGAGAGGTCAGTAGAACAATGCGGATGCCGACAATAAGCAGGATGAATGCGGCAAGCAAGGTAGGCAGTATACCAGGAAGAACCTGCGATATCCATTGACCGAACATGAGACCGGCCATACTGAAAATGAAGCATATGAGCGAAATGAATAGATTCGAAAGCACTCCAATTCGTATTTTCCGTATTCCGTACGATATTCCCACCCCTAAATTATCTATACTCGAAGCGACTGCTAATCCTAGAATCATAATCCATTGCATGATGAATCTCTCCCTTGGTTAATTCCCTTGATTGGAAGTATTGAATGTCATTTGCCGTTCTGTCAATCGTGAAGCAACTGCAGCACAGTTTCCCTCGGAGGCACGAACACTAGCTGATGTTCACTTCCTGCTGAATAGGGCAGGGGGGATTTCGAATGACAATCTCCAAGCTGGAATTTGCGTTTGCTCATCTCATCTACGTAGAACACATTCCGAAATACTACCGATGTGCCATCCTCTTGATGGACTTTGGAACATTGCAGGCAGTAATACATAGCTGTTCAACTCCTTATTGTGGGTATAATCCGGTGCCGCTTGCAGCACTGTTGAGGTATCATATGTCACGATGTTGAGAGTTGTGAACCGGAATCGCCGAAATGTTGAAAAAAAATCAACAGCAAGCTGATTGGCCTGTGATAAGAATCAACCGCATGTTGCTGGGAGATGTGTTGAGTTGGTTGCAATGAATGCTTTTCTGTCTACATCTGTGGCCTTCCTCGTTCGCTTGGTCATACGTTGATGTCAAATTTATGGGGTAGGCTAGGCGAACTTGTGCATATACATGTCATAATGAGAGCGAGAATGGGCAGAAGAATGTGACTGCGACAAGGGGTGATAACCATCGGACAGAGCAACCCACTCGGTGACATGTTGAAAAAATCGATGAAGGAGCATTCGCTCTCCATGCGCAAATTGGGGGAGCGGACTGGAATGGATACCGCTACGATTTCTCGAATTATTAACGGCAAGCAGCCCGCTAAGATACACCATCTAACTTCATTTTCCAAGCATTTATCGATTCCCGTTGAACAGCTCATGGAGGCGGTTGGCGTCGAGTTCGGCAAATTGAGCACGGTACCAGTGATACCGATTGGAGACGAATTGCAGGAGGATAGCCTTCAATTCATACTCAAGTCCATACAGCTGCTTGATTATCCATTCACGAAGGAGCATGTACGTCTAGAGCTGGATAAATACGAACAATACGCGCAAACCGATGAAGGAGATCGAATGATTCGCGACAACTTCCATGCCAAGGTGAAGGAAGTAAGCGGTTGGGGACCATTTATCGATCAATTGAATGATACGTACACCCAATATTGCAGCGAACAAGGAACAGTAGAAGAACGTGCCGTATTAGGAAGCGCACTGCTGTATTTCATTTTATCGGCAGACATTATTCCAGACTATCTGTTCCCAATTGGATATATTGATGATGTGATGGCAGTGCAGTTGGCGATGGAGAGACTGACGGCCCTTCAGGCTGCAGAGCGCATTGTAGAGAAATAGGGGTGTTCCCAGGTCGGATGTTGACCGGAGCACCCCTAGTCTTGTTTCATTCTTGTTCGTTAATGTCTGCAACGAGCTTATCACGTTCGAGACAATATGACATCCTTATGCTCTTGACATTGCATATGGCAGGGCAGCATCCTCATATTGCTGCTGCTGTGGTTCTTCTGACATCGTGAAGGACAACGAAGCCCCATTCTTCAGCTGCTCGTGATCAATATACAGGTTGGATACGTGCTCGCCATTTACTTGTACACCTGCAACATATTTCGTCTCCGAAGAGTTGTTCGGCGCCTCAATGACAATCTGTTTCCCGTTGTCCAGGTTGACCGTCATCTTCTTGAACATTGGTGTTCCCAGTACGTATTGCGGTACCCCTGGTGTAAGAGGGAAGATGCCCATTGCACCGAATACATACCAAGCTGCCAAGCTGCCGTTATCCTCATCGCCAGGCAAGCCGTCAGGCTGCGCACTGAACAGTTCGTCCATCGTCTTGCGCACCCAATATTGAGTCAAGGTTGGGTACCCAAGCGCAGTATACACATATGGAATATGGAAGCTAGGCTGGTTGCTAATCGCGAACTGGCCGAAGTCAATTGCAGCCATCTCCGACATTTCATGAATTTCGAAACCATAGGATCCCACCTTGAATTCTGGATCTGCTGCGAACAAGGCATCCAGCCGCTCCTTCAACTTCTCGCGTCCGCCAATCAGGTCTGCTAATCCAAGAAGGTCATGCTGCACAGCCCAGCTGCTCTGCCATGCTCCGCCTTCTGTATAAGGGCCGCCCCATTCTGTAGCGTCGAATGGCTCCAGCCAGCTACCGTCTTCCAGCTTGCCGCGCATGAAACCGATTGTTGGATCATACAGGTGCTTATAGTTGCGGGCACGTTCCATCAATTGCGCATACTCCGCATCGCGTCCCAGATGCTTCGCAATTTGTGCAATACAGAAGTCACCGTACACATAATCCAGTGTATTGCAGACACTCTCATGGGTATGGATGTCAGCAGGCAAGAAGCCATGCTTCAAATACTCCTGCATTCCTTTACGTCCTACACGATGATCATCCGCTACAGTCATCGCATGCTTCAACAAACCTTCGAAGGCAGTGGCAACATCAAAACCAGTAACGCCTTTGGCTACGGAATCTGCGAAGCTGACATCGATCAACGTACCAGGCATCATGCTGCGCTCACCTGGGGAAGCCCATTTTGGCATCCATCCGCCTTCCTTATAAGCATTCACCCAGCCCTGCATCATTTCATTCATGAAGGACGGATAGAGCAGGTTGTACAGCGGGAACGAAGTACGGTACGTATCCCAGAATCCAATATCTGCGAAGAGCGGGCCATCTTCAATCTTCCCATTGTACGGGCTGTAGTGGATTTGCTTATCATTCGCATCAAATTCATGGATTTGATGTGGGAACAGGGAAGTCCGATAGAGACAAGTATAGAACGTATCCAGCTTGTCCTTGTCATCACTCTCGACCTGAATGACGCCTAGCTGCTTCTCCCATACATCTGCAGCCAGCTTTTGTACTTCATCGAAGCTGCGCTCGCCGATTTCACGATTCAGGTTGATGAAGGCCTGCTCTTCACTGATGAAAGAAGTACTTACCTGAACGTGAACAACACGGTTGGCTGGCACGTGCAGTCCTACATATGCACCGAGGCGCTCATCTGTACCAGACAAGCCTGCAACCGGCTTGGATTCATGGTTTGTCAATCCGCTTGCATCTGCATCGATTGCGCAGTCGAACTTCACAACGAAGTACATGCGATAATTGTCAGGGGTTCCTCCAGCCTTAGCCGTCGTGTAGCCTGTCAGTGTACCGTTCTTCGGATCAATCTTCATCGAAGATTCACCAGGGAATGGAGACAGGATTAGACGAGACTGCTCAGGACGGTCAAAGGTCAGACGCATGCTTGCGCAGCGCGTCGTTGGCGTCAATTCCAATGTAGCCTGATAGCGCAGCATCCGAACCTTGAAATAGTCAGGACGCACGATCATGTCCTGTCTGCGGAAAGAGGAAGAACGCTCAGGTGCCCAAGCTTTCAATGGTCCGGATTGTGGCATAAATGTCATATGTCCGTAATCTCCAATCCAAGGGCTCGGCTGGTGGGTAAGACGAATGCCTTCAAATCGATTGTGATTCGGGTTGAAGAACCAGCCGCCACCGGCTTCAGTCGTCTGTGGACTCCATGCATTCATGGCAAATGGCATGGAAATAAGCGGCAATGTGTTCCCGTTGGAATAAGGATATATCGAATCCGTACCTTGAAGTGGGTTTACGTGAGATAGCAAGCTCATCGGTGTTCGCTCCTTTGTAGACAGCTGCGCAAGAGGAGCAATGAATACTCCCATCACACAACATATTAAATGTTATATCAAATATGACTTACACAATGTATTATATGACATAATTTTATTTATCTCCTATCATTAATTAAAAAAAACTCTCAACTTTTATGATACAATAATCTTAGCAAACAATCGAAAGATAAGAGGAGGTGAGCGGATGTATCCATACAATTTACAGGGGGATGAGGAGATATATGGAGACTTTCCGTTCACACTGAAGATCCATCATCTTGAAGCACCGGTCCCCGCTCATGTGCATCATTTTATTGAGTTTACATACGTTATAGAGGGTTCAGGCAAGGAGTTGATCAATGGGGTAGAGAAGGAGCTCACTCCAGGAACCTTCACCCTTGTATTCCCGCATCAGGTTCATGAGTTGGATATACGGGAAGGAGAGGAACTGAAGCTGTATGTTGGGGCAATCGGACTTAAGGCCTTCTTTGGGGCTGGAGAATCTCTGCTTGCTCTTCACAGCTTGCTCAAAGGGGCAGAGGGCGACAGCAATACGACATACCATCTGGATCCAAGCACCGCTGAGCGCATTCATCTGCTGCTTCAAGACATGTTTGAGGAAATGCAGGAGCATAAGCCTTGGAGCCGTATGATCTATCTTGCGAAGCTTACCGAGCTATTCGTGTGGTTCGACCGATATCGTATCTCCCACCTTCATGAAGGCGCCCATACTGGCGAGGATCATTTGCGAAGGGGAATGTGGGAGGTTGTCTACTATGTATACCAAAATTTCAAAGAAGAGATAACGCTCGAGTTCTTAGCGCAAAAGTATAATTACAGCTCGTCCTATATAAGTACGGCCTTCAAGCAAATGGTCGGAGAGAACTACTACTCCTTCTTAGAGCGGATACGAGTGGCACATGCATGCAACTTGTTAATCAGTACGGATATGAAGATAACGGAAATAGGATTTGAGGCAGGGTTCCGTTCATATCCGACCTTCAATCGGGTATTCCAGAATCGAATGGAGACGAGTCCAACGAAGTACCGTCAACAAAATCATATCGCATTACTAAAATCATGAGAAAAGGAGCCTCTATCGCGATAAGTACTATTGTACAACCGCTTAGAGGCTCCTCGCCTAGTTAATGATGAAGGTTATGGATGTCTATTAACATAGTTGCATGGGACATCACATTATTGTCATGATACGGAACGGGTTGACCGTCTAAGAGACAGCGCCATTACAGACGCAGCTTAATCGACCGCTTATATAGTGGATAAAACCACTTCACACCACGAGGGGTTAAGGTATCTGCAATGAGATGGGAACCGTAGCCAAGTAAGGACACGAGCGCAATTCCTTCGAGCTCCAAGTGTTGTTCTAATCCCCAGCCAATAGCTCCCCATAAAAGAGCAGCCCAGATGGTGTGGGATAATCCCCGATGATTCAGCCATGGCACCCAGGCAACGAAAACGCCCAGTCCGATGAGCCAGCTCCAGCCAAGCAGGATGCCGCCTATGAGCATGCTCCCACCGACACAGCTGACGATGATGTTGCGAATTAACCCTTCCTTCGCTACAAATCCGAGCAAAAGCACTACAATTGTAAGAACGATGGCCTCTTGGCTTAACGAACCGTTCGCTCCATATTGATAGATGGCACCTGCAGCACAGCATACGCCAAGCCACATCAATAGAGTATGTACCCGTTTGGCAGCCTTGCCAATTCGTCTGCTCAGTATGCTTGGGCCATCAAGATCCGCGCTCAGCGCAGATAACGCAGCAACTGCGAGGTAGATGGACGCATTCTGGATGGAGAACGGGAAATGCGCCGCAGCTGCGGCTCCGATAGCCACACCGATACTAAGGTGTGTTGAACCTTTCATACAATCTCCTTTCTATACGTGCACACGTCGTTCATCAAAGCAAACATACGTTTGCTATTCTATTATAATTCGATTCATTAAAAAATGAAATATAATGATTTTTCAAATGAGAAATTGAACATTTATGGAAACAGTATTACAATCAAAGCGAGCGTTGCTTTTTCTGTCTTATACATGAACCTACTACTCATGAGAGAAGGAAAGGGAATCCAATGATTATGAACCCGACTCGTATCGAAAAAGACTTTTTAGGGGAAAAAGAAGTACCAGCCGAAGCCTACTACGGTATTCAAACACTACGCGCCGTAGAGAACTTTCCAATTTCAGGCACGCGGATGAACAAGGAATTGATTCGTGGCTTGGCTATCGTCAAGAAGGCTGCCGCCCTTGCCAACATGGAGGTGAAGCAGCTTCAAACAGAAACTTGCAATGCGATCGTACAAGCCGCTGATGAGATTATTGGCGGTCAATGGCATGATCAATTCATCGTTGACCCGATTCAAGGCGGGGCAGGCACGTCGATGAATATGAATGCGAACGAAGTTATTGCGAACCGAGCGCTTGAATTGCTTGGCAAAGCGAAGGGCGACTATGCAAGCCTAAGCCCAAATAATCATGTCAACCGTTCGCAATCGACGAACGATGCATTTCCAAGTGCAATTCATATTTCTGTCTTAACGCTCGTAGATAAGCTGCTCATTGTTATGAAGGAGCTTCACAGCGCATTTTGCAGCAAGGCCAAGCAATTCGATCATGTCATTAAAATGGGGCGCACACATCTTCAGGATGCGGTTCCGATTCGCTTGGGACAGTCCTTCGAAGCATACAGTCGTGTTCTCGCGAGAGATATGCACCGTATTGAGCAATCGAAGCAGCATTTATATGAAGTGAATATGGGCGCAACGGCTGTAGGAACTGGCTTGAATGCAGATCCGCGATACATTCAGCGTGTCGTTGAACTGCTTGCTGAGATTAGTCAATTGCCGCTCGTGCATGCGGAGCATCTTGTTGATGCAACGCAGAATACGGATGCGTATACTGAAGTATCTGCTGCGCTCAAGGTATGTATGATGAATATGTCTAAGATGGCCAATGACCTGCGTTTGCTTGCATCAGGTCCACGAGCTGGCTTTGGTGAAATTCGATTGCCGGCACGCCAGCCAGGTTCATCCATCATGCCGGGCAAGGTGAATCCGGTTATGTGCGAAATTGTCAATCAAGTAGCTTTCCAAGTGATTGGCAACGATCATACGATCTGTCTTGCCTCGGAAGCGGGTCAGCTTGAATTGAACGTCATGGAGCCAGTACTTGTATTCAACCTGCTGCAATCGCTGAGCATGATGCAAAATGTGTTCACTGTATTCCGTACCCATTGCTTAGAAGGAATTGAGGCGAATGAGGAACGCTGCCGTGATTATGTGGAGAACAGTGTAGGGATTATTACAGCACTCAGCCCGCACCTTGGTTATGAAGTGTCAGCCCGTATTGCACGGGAAGCAACGGAGAACGGCAAATCCGTTCGAGAGTTGTGCCTGCTGTATAATGTATTGACGGAAGAAGAACTGGATACGATTCTGGATGCACATGAAATGACGAAGCCAGGAATTGCTGGTGCTGCCTTGTTCGAGCGGGAATAATTGTATAATAAAGAATGTAAGAGACATCTCACGTGAGATGTCTCTTTTCTATAGTCGGATCAGCATACATTTTGCTTTGACAGGTGACGCTAAGTAATGATATATTTTATCGGCCTAATGGTAAATGAATGCTGATTGGAAAGGGATGTACTGGAAAGTGACAACGAGTCAAGACGACAAACCGAAATTGATAATCACAAAAATTCTGAAATGCAGAAATCCGGAATGTAAAGCATGGGTAAGAGACGAATTTGCCTCTGGGGAGCAATCTTGCCCACTCTGCAAAGGACCAATGATTCGAAGCATGAAGCATTTGCCTGCTGTTCAGAATAAAATAAAGCGTCAGCCTAAGAAAAAGAAAGAAGAGCTGTGGTAAGCAAGTGAAGCTGCACTTATAGCCTCTAGGTAAAAGAGCCTCTGTGAAGATAATTTCGGGAAACCGTTATTGTTTTGCAGCGGCTCTTTTGCTATGTGGGATGAAGTGATGCGGTATTGCAAATAATAGACTGAAAGTATATACGATTTGATATGTCTATTAGTAAGGAGTAGATACCGCAATGTCAGAATCAAATTCACCCCATATTCCTCAGCCGAAGACATTTGGTCTGCTGGGGAATTTGCCGCAGCTGAACTTGGAAGCTCCAGTTCAATCCATGGTACAGTTGGCTGAGGAGTATGGCCCTATATTCCGCATTGATTTGCCGGGGAGAAGCGAAATTTTTATCTCTGGTCATGAGTTGGTAAAGGATGCGTGCGACGAATCGCGCTTCGATAAAAACGTATGGGCGCCCTTGCGCAGTGTGCGGGCATTTACCGGCGACGGATTGTTCACAAGCGAAACAGAAGAGCCGAACTGGCAGAAGGCGCACAATATATTGCTGCCGAGCTTTAGCCAGTTGGCTATGCGCGGTTACCATGAGATGATGGTTGATATTGCGGTGCAGCTTATCCAAAAATGGTCGAGGCTGAATCCGGATGAAAGTATCGATGTGCCTGAAGACATGACCCGTCTGACACTCGATACGATAGGTCTCTGTGGATTCAATTATCGATTCAACAGCTTCTATCGCGATCAGCCCCATCCGTTTATTACAAGCATGGTTCGTGCGTTAAGCGAAGCAATGCATCAGCTTCAGCGCCTCAATATTCAAGATAAGCTCATGGTAGTCACGAAGCGGCAGTATCGGCATGACATCCAGTTTATGTACTCGCTTGTAGACAAGATCATTGCGGAGCGGAAGCAGCAGCCGGATGAAGCTGGTCAGGATTTGTTGAGCCATATGCTGAACGGAAAGGATCCAGCAACCGGGGAGGCATTGGATGACGAAAATATCCGATACCAGATTATTACGTTTTTAATCGCGGGTCACGAGACGACAAGCGGCCTGCTGTCGTTCGCAATCTATTACTTACTGAAGCATCCCGAATGCTTGCAGAAGGCTTATGAGGAAGTGGATCGTGTGTTGACAGATCCTGTTCCGACGTATGCACAAGTGAGACAATTGCCATACATACGGATGATACTTAATGAATCACTTCGCTTATGGCCGACCGCCCCGGCATTCTCACTATTTGCGAAGGAGGATACACTGCTGGCTGGCAAATACCCGCTTGCAAAGGGCGAGAGTGTGAATGTGCTTGTACCGAGGCTTCATCGAGACCGTGCTGTATGGGGTGAGGATGCAGAGCAATTCCGACCCGAACGTTTTGAAGACCCGAGCCAAATTCCTCATCATGCCTACAAGCCGTTCGGCAATGGCCAACGCGCGTGTATCGGGCAGCAGTTCGCGCTGCAAGAGGCTGCGCTCGTTTTGGGCATGGTGCTCAAGCATTTTGAGATAATCGATCATACCAACTATCAGCTGAAGGTGAAGGAAGCACTGACGCTGAAGCCTGAAGATTTTCGGATTCGCATTCGGCTGCGGAAGCAACTGGGGGCGGGGATTTTGTCTGCAAAAGGAGCGCTGAGTGGCGAATCAGAATCGCATGAAAATGCTCAACAACAAGCTCCAATGGCCGAAGCGCACGACACGCCGCTGCTCGTCCTATACGGCTCCAATCTCGGGACGGCCGAGGGCATTGCCCGCGAGCTAGCGGATGAGGGACGCTACCAGGGATTCCGGAGTGAGGTCGCTCCACTAAACGACTATGTAGGCAAGCTCCCGAAGACTGGGGCTCTCCTCATTGTAACCTCTTCCTACAACGGCAGGCCGCCAAGCAATGCACAGGCATTCGTGGAGTGGCTCGAGCAGATTGACGATGGCGAGCTGGAAGGTGTCCGCTATTCCGTATTTGGATGTGGGGATCATAACTGGGCAAGCACCTATCAAGATGTACCGCGATTCGTTGACGAGCAGATGCAGAAAAAGGGTGCTGAACGGCTGATGAATCGGGGCGAAGGGGATGCGAGCGGCGACTTTGAGCTGAATGTCGAGAGCTGGCGTTCCAAGCTGTGGCCAGATATGATGAATGCGCTAGGATTACAGCTGAGCAAGCAATCCGAAGCCGTTCGCAGCACGCTTACCGTGGAATTCGTAAAGGACTATGCAGGCAGCAGGTTGGCCAATTCGTATGAAGCGGTTCATGCCGAGGTTGTAAGCAATCGCGAGTTGCAGCAGGAAGGAAGCGGGCGCAGTACCCGTCATATCGAGATCGCACTCCCCGATGGAGTCACCTATGAGGAAGGCGATCATTTGGGAGTGCTGCCGCGCAATCATACTTCACAGGTTAATCGCGTGCTGCAAAGATTTGCGCTGAACGGCAGCGATCATTTGATCGTTAATGCAAGCGGACGCAGTGCGGCTCATCTGCCTACTGGCCAACCGGTCAGCCTGTCCGATTTATTTAGTCATAGTGTAGAATTGCAGGAAGCTGCGACCCGGGCTCAACTCCGTGAATTGGCGTCGTATACAGCTTGCCCGCCTCATAGACGTGAGTTGGAATCGCTTCTAGACGAGGATAAGTATGTAGCTGAAGTGCTGCGCAAACGGGTTTCCATGCTTGATTTGCTTGAGAAATACGAAGCTTGCGAGATGCCGTTCGAGCGTTTTTTAGAACTGCTGCCTCCGCTTAAGGCTCGATACTATTCCATTTCCAGCTCACCTCGCATTCAGGAGAAGCAGGCGAGCATCACGGTCGGGGTCGTCCTCGGCCCGGCGTGGAGCGGCATGGGAGAATATCGTGGAGTTGCTTCCAATTATTTGGCTTCGCGTGAAGCGGGCGACTCGATTCTGATGTTCGTACGGACACCTGAATCCAAATTCCAGCCCCCTGCCGATCCTGCAACGCCGATCATCATGGTTGGACCTGGAACCGGGGTCGCACCTTTCCGCGGCTTTTTGCAGGCTAGACAGGCGCTGCAGCAAGAAGGGAAATCGCTTGGACAAGCGATCCTCTATTACGGCTGCCGGAATGAAGCAGATTACTTATATCGTGAGGAACTGGAGAGATTCGTGCAGGATGGAATCGTAACCGTGCATACCGCCTTCTCGCGTAAAGAAGGTGAGGCTAAAACGTATGTCCAGCACATTATAGCTCAGCATGCGGAACAAATCGTAGAATTACTGGATAAGGGAGCCCATTTATATATCTGCGGAGATGGAAGCAAAATGGCGCCTGATGTGGAAGCTACTGTGCGGCAAGCTTATCAGAACGTGCATCGTGTTCATGAGGAGGAGGCGAAGCATTGGCTGGAACGTTTGCAAGCGGAAGGGAAATTCGCAAAGGATGTGTGGTACGGTTTGTAGCATCCAGAACATAAGGCTGCACCATCTATGTTCGTCTGGATATTCACTATTTCATCGGATGGTTGGAAATTTGCGCAGCGGAAAGAAACAACTAGCAATGACAGAGAAAACGACGATGTTGTCGTTCCATGTCATTGCTTTTTTTATGCAGAAAATGATTCAAAATGTCTTTCTCAACTGATTAATTATTTGTGGTAATATGTGGGTAGATGTGTGATTGAAATTGTGAAGCGAAAAAAGGAGGACTGGAGTTGACTGTACATCACATAAAAAGAAAGTTTCTTGCTGGTGTGCTGCTTGTTTTTGCCTTGCTAGTATGGAGTGTCAATATTGATGATACCGCTGCTGCTGCGAAATCAAAATATGCAGTTCAGCTAGGAAATGTAACGGTACCACAAAATGAGATATTGAATGAGCATGGGATGATCATAGTTCCACTATCCACAATAACGGGTTATATGGGGCTCGACATGTCCTATGCTTTTCAACCGGGATTAAATGATTATCATGTATACGCTATGCCACAGAAGACCAAGACAGTTGAAGTTTGGGGGAATGACTATCGTGGATATTGGGTCAGCACACATCCGAATGGCAAGGAGGATTACGAAGATTACACCCATGTTTATCAACCAGATCAGGATTGTGCTCCAAACTCGGATGTCTGTAGAGTGTTGAAGAAGACATACCGCGGACCAATCATCCGAGACGGCCAACTGTATGTACAAGTACGATGGGTTGCGCAAGCATTTGATTGGAATTTAACAATCATTCCGCATGGGAAGGGGCAATTCGTGATTAAGATTACATCCAACACTGAAGGGAGCTAATGCATGGAGAAACGATCAACAAGGCCAGGCCGAATGTTAACGTTCATCTTGAATCATAAATTGATCTCGTTTTTGTTGATTGTGTTGTTAATCAGTTTGAACGTGTTTATTTTTACGAAAATCTCATTTATTTTCTCCCCATTCATTATTTTCATCAAGACAGTGTTGTTCCCAGTGCTATTAGCAGGGGTGCTCTATTACTTGCTGAATCCGATCGTTGATCTTCTGGAACAATGGAGAGTCAAACGATTCATATCCATTCTCATTCTCTATATTCTCATTATCGGCATTATTACGGTCGTCGTTCTTGCTGTTATTCCTGTCATTAAGAAGCAAGTTATGGACTTGATTGCCAACTTTCCAGGGTTCAGCACCCAGATTGAGACGTTGTTCCGCGACATGATCGGCAGTGAGTTCTTCAACCGTATCCAGCAGAGCATCGATATTAATTCCAGCAACTTCGTAAGCTCCTTGTCCGAGCGGGCTACCTCGCTCTTAAACAACACATTCAATGGAATCGGTGGATTTCTAGGTGCAGTCACCGAAACGATTCTCGGCCTTGTCATCGTTCCATTCGTTCTTTTCTATTTACTGAAGGATGGCCGGCGGCTGCCTGATTATATCCTTACATTTTTGCCGACTACGCTGCGCAAGCAATCCCATCAAGTGATGTCCGAGATGAATAATCAAATCAGTTCCTACATACGGGGTCAGATTATTGTAAGCTTCTGCATCGGCATCTTACTGTATGCGGGCTATTTAATCATTGGGCTTGAATATTCACTAATTCTAGCAGTAATTGCAGCTTGTACGAGTATTGTACCGTATTTGGGCCCTGCAATTGCAATCACACCCGCGATGATCGTGGCGCTTGTCACTTCACCGATGATGCTGCTGAAAATGATCATCGTCTGGACGATTGTCCAATTGGTGGAAGGGAAATTCATTTCGCCACAAATTATGGGGAAGACACTCCGCATTCATCCGATTACGATCATTTTCGTCATCTTGACAGCCGGCAACCTGTTCGGTGTAGTGGGCATTATTCTGGCTGTGCCTGGGTATGCAGTGCTCAAGGTTGTTGTTACGCATTTATTTGACTGGTTCAAGCGCCGCTCTAATCTCTATGACGATCATCTTACGATGTAAGTTGACTCTGCAGCTTGGGCAATTGATAATATTCATATGCAGCGCCATTTCAACGTTTTTATGCGATGAGATGGCGCTGTTTCATGTGTTCATCGCTTATTCTGCATCCTGAGATAACGGCAGTTGCTGCACCGCAAAATTTTGATGATCTAGTATCGAATCTATTTATTTTTTTATCCTGCCAAAGGAGGAATGATCACAACGACCTATTTGTCAAGAAGAGAGAGATGAGAAATTTATAATGTTGCTCTAATAGATTACAAAAAAGTAAACAACAGCAATGTTTCAGCTCTTCTCTAGAAAATAATGGATAAAAATTATGTGTTATGGTATGTAACGTCGCTGGTGAGCACATCAGCACTATCCATTTTTCTGGGAGATGAGAATATTGTTGAATAAAAAGAAGTTTGGAAAAATATTTGTATGCGTAACATTAACATTGTCCTTTGCACTGTCAGCAGGTGCAGTAATGCCTGTTCAAACAGCTAGCGCGGCTTCTACATCGCAAAGCTCTAAGGCAGACAAAATTATAGCAACAGGAAAAAAATACTTAGGTGTTAAATATAAATTTGGTGCCAAGTCGGGAAGCACGAAAGCATTCGACTGCTCCTCGTTCACACAATATGTGTATGGCAAACACGGAATCAAGCTTCCACGCACATCGAAGCAGCAATCCAAGGTTGGAGTTGCAGTAAGCAAAAAGAATATGAAGAAGGGTGATCTCCTGTTCTTCTACTCTCCGGTTCATCATGTAGGAATCTATATGGGCAATGGAAAAATCTTGCACACTTATGGCAAGGGCGGAGTAAGAATTGACAACTTGAGCAAGTGGGAGTCCCGCTTGACGAAAGTTCGTCGTGTAATTAAATAGTTTATAATGGACAAGCCTAAAGCAATACGATGTACTGCTTTAGGCTTGTTGTATGTTCTCAGGCATTGTGCAAGTACGGTATGCACACAATAAATGTGCTGCCCTGTCCGATCGTGCTCTCAACTCGAATGGTGCCATGATGCTGCTCTACGAGCTCCTTCGCAATGGCCAGCCCTAAGCCCGTGCCTCCCGTTACGCGAGAGCGAGCCTTATCGACACGATAAAATCGATCGAAAATTTTATCTAAATCTTCTTCGGGTATGCCAATTCCGGAATCCGATACTCGAAGGCATGCATTTTCTTTCTCTTGATATACGGCAACTTCGATCCAGCCCAGGTCATTGGTATACCTTATGGCATTTTCAATGAGGATAACGGCAACCTGGCGCAATTGTTCCTTATCCCCATGTACATAAGAAGCCTTATTCAGATGCAAACGCAAGGAAATTTTGGAATCGGATTTCCAAAGCTGCTTGATTGCTTCTCGGACAATGTCGGTGAGATTTACTTGTTCCTTCGGCGTGGCGCTCTTGCCTGAACGGGCTAACGTCAATAGCTGAATAATAAGCCGCTGCATGCGCTGGCTCTCTAGATCTAGCGAATCCAGTGATTTTTGCAGAACCTCAGCATTTTGATTCCCCCAGCGCTTCAGCAGCTTCACATGACCACGAAACGCGGTCAGCGGAGTGCGGAGCTCGTGTGAAGCATTTGTAATAAAGTTTATCTCCCGTTCAATCAGTTCTTCATGCTCATCTAACAACTGATTGAAGCGCTCCGCCAATTTCGTTAGCTCTACCGGCGTTTTGGGGACATGAACCCTCTGCCTTAAATTCGGTGAATTCTTCATCTGAACAATTGAATTCATTATGCTGAACAGGGGGGAGAGGTTCCTCCTTGTTATTTGATAAATAAGCAGCGATCCTGCTGTTGAGCTGGCAAGTGCAGTAATGACGAGTACTTTAGTGATAATGAGCAAGATGCGTTCAATGGAGTGGAGCTGAACATGAATATAGATTCGACCGACCTGCCCATTGGTTTGATTCCATATGACTTCATCTCTGATGAACAGTCCATAGTCGGTGTTCCACTGCACGGTATCAAACCATCGGATTCGATTTTTCTGTTCGGCGAGGAAAGCCTCGTCCCAGTTGCGAGTTTGTGCTAATATGCGTCCATCAGAGGACACAATTTGAACATCATAGTTCGCGTGATCGGGGTATAGCAGTTCATCGAGAAGGGATTGCCACTCCAGAAAGCCATCTTGAATGCTTTCTCTTAGTTTGCGTTCGACGGCGAAAAGTTCCTGCTTGGAGTCTTGGAGCAACAGATGGGTGACTGCTCCCATAATACAGATCCCGATTAACAGAATGACAGCTAATAGGCTAAGAACATACCAGATCGTGAAGCGGAACATTAACGTATTGGCAGAATGCTTAAGCTGCTGGATAAGTGACTTGAACATGGTCATTTCAGATTCCCTATGGTTCACGCAGCACATATCCGACACCGCGAACGGTCTGGATTAACTTATGCTGATAGCCGCGATCCAGCTTGTTGCGCAAATATCGGATATAGACATCGACGACATTCGTCTCACCAACAAAGTCATATCCCCACACAGAGGACAATAGCTGTTCACGGCCAATCACTTCACCGAGATGTTCCATTAAGTATTGAAGTAATTCGAACTCACGCTGCGTTAATTCGATACGATCCCCAGCACGGGTTACGACTCTTTTCTTCACATCCAAGATGAGATCTGCGAGCTGGTATACTTCCTTCTCTTCCGGATTAGCGGCATGGTTGGGGCGTCGTAAAGCAGTGCGTATGCGGGCAAGCAGTTCCTCAATCTCGAACGGCTTCGTAATATAATCATCTGCACCTGTATCGAGACCAGCAATGATATCTCCAACATAATCACGAGCAGATAAGAGGATAATTGGGACATCACTGACGCGGCGAATTCTCCGGCATACTTCAAGGCCGTTCAGCTTGGGCAGCATCCAGTCTAGCAGGATGAGGCTCCACTCGCCTTGTTGAAAGAATTCTAATGCTTGTTCCCCGTCTACAGCGACAAGTACCTCGTACCCTTCATGCTCAAGTTCAAGCTGGATGAATTGAGATACACTTTGTTCATCTTCGACTAGTAATATGGAGTGGGCTGACATGTGTTCACCACGTTTACACAAAGTTTTCCTATAGTATGACCTTGGGGTTGGGAATGCATTCTGGACTGCTGGAAAAGGAAATAGCTCCCGTCGCAACGTAGAGATTCGACGAGAGCTATCTTGTGGTTAAAGCGGAATCGGCTGAGCAAGCAATGTGCTGATCAAGGCAGCTGCTTCTTGCCTGAGCATGCTGCGTTTGGATTCATAATTCAGAGAGCCGTCTGCGTTAGTTTTAATTTCGGGGCCGTATTTGTGCATAGCGGCAGCATACTTGACACCGTCTAATGCCCAGACGTCAGTATCTCCAACCAGTTTCGCTTCTTGCACAGGAGCTCCGAACGCTTGAGCGATTCGCCACGCAATCATTGCCGCTTCTTGCCGTTGAATGGGTTGATCAGGTCGGAAGAGCTCACCTGATTCCCCGGTGATAAGCCCCAGATCATACGCCGTTTGAACGTCTTTGGCAGCCCAGTGGCCTTTCATGTCGGTGAAGGAGACTGCGTTCAACGAAGGCTGCATGCGCAAGCACTGCATGAGCATGGAGACGAATTCAGCACGCGTAATGGTGGAGGAGGGACGGAACTGCCCTTGATGTTCGGATACTCCACTCCTCATCATGATATCTTGAATGTATCCATAATACGGATGATTCTTGTCGATATCTGAATAGAGGACTTTAGGAACAGGCAGCTTCTCGAACCATGTTACGTTGCTGTTATCCATGTAGGAAATTTCTCCATTGTCTTCCTGTTTGAAGCCAACTAGCTTTCCATGATCCGTGCGGAACAGCCATGGTTCGATCTGAGTCAATGTATGGGTTCCGTAGAATGGATCGATCAGGGATAATTTTTTGTCAGATTGCTCAGCAATTCGAACGACCTGGATGCCCATCCGAAGACTACGGTAGTGGCCAACTAGCTTATTTTTCACCTCTTGTGAGGGCTCCGTTTGCGGTGGGGCAGGCCGTTTGTCTGGATAATAGTGATTCATAAAGGAACGAAAAACCGTATTGCGATAATCTGCACTAGAGTCTTCGTTTGAATTGTATGCGACCAAAAAGCCGACATTTTGTTCTGGCAAGAGACTTAACCAAGAACCGAACCCTGGAAGATTTCCACCCTTGCTTATGACGGTTTCACCATGATAGGACTCTTGAAACAAGGATTCGAAGCCGTATGTCGTATTCGGAATTTTCGGATGAGCGGATACACGGATTTTTACCATCTCGCGTACGGTTGCAGGCTGTAAGATTCGCTGCCCCTTGTACGTACCGCCATTTAAAAGCGCGATCATAAATTTAGCCATATCCGCACCGGTTGATACAAGGCTTCCGTCAGGGCCGTCTGCGGGAGATACCTCGTAATAAGGAAGAACTTCACCTGTCTTCGTATAGCTTGTCGCTAGATCCTTCTTAGCCTCTGGCGTCATTACGAAGCTGCTGTTCGTCATCCCAAGCGGCTGCAAAATATGCTGCATGCCATATTCATGGAACGGAACTCTAGTTATGCGCTCAACAAGATAACCTTGAAGTCGAAAGGCGAAATTGTCATAGCTGTATACAGTGCCTGGCTTGCGTACAACCGTTGGCATATACTTGCGAATATACTCAGCGTTAGTCTTGACTGCCATGTCGTCTGGAGCTTCAGGGTAATCGAAACCAGTCGTGTGCGTCATGAGATGCTCAGCTGTTAATGCCCCTTCGACTTTTCGAGGAATGGCGACATCCCCCATGTACGCGCTGATGTCTTTCTTCAGATCAATCTTACCCTGCTCGGCGAGCTGAAGCAGGGCCAATGATGCGAAGGCCTTCGTTATGGAAGCAAATCTTAGAATCGTATGATCGGGATCCATGGACTTTTTGGTTTCTACATCTGCATAGCCATACCCTTTGCTTAATAAGACTTGCCCATCCTTGACGACGATAAAGACAGCTCCCGGAAGCTTCTTCAATGAAGGTGAGGAAAATAACTTGTCAGCAAATGCTTCAATCTCCTTAGGATCGGAAGGACCATTAGTCACGATTGATGGGGACGAGGCTTGTGTGTTCCGTACTACTGTGCTTGCGGACGGGGAAGATTCTGTACTCGAATCAGCCGCATACGCAGGAGCGACAGTTGTGAGTGCCACGGCAAGTGAGAGTATTATCATCAGCTTCCGAGCACGACGATGATTCGGATTAGGGCTGGCAGATGTTCTTTCTGAAGAATGTGGTTGCATGTTTCTCTCCTCCAATATGGATAAAGATTAATGGAGACTGAACTTGCGAGTACATATGAGACTGTGTCATTATCGCACTGTACTTCAATTGCTGAGCATCTATTTGCGCTGCTTTTAATAAATATGAGACTCATACTGAGAATTTTCTTACTTGCATGATGGAGATAGATTGAGTTAATGTGGGTTAACCATTCTTTTTTGTTGGTTTGAGTTGGTTATGCTAGAAATCATAGTATAATCATTTACATATAGAAGAGAGGCATTCTATCGAGTTACCTATCGAGCTACACGAATTATTAAGCTACGCGTCATCGAAGATGTTGCGAAAATGGTTCGTTAGGGATATCCTCTGCTTCGACATACATACATATGCAACTAAGAAATCTAGCTTACAAGGAGGGCACAGTTTATGCTTCATCCGTCGTTAATTGAGAATGTGCTTACCGCCGCTTTAGCAACTGGCGGGGATTTTGCTGAGGTATTTATGGAAGATCGGACGACGTCTAGCCTGGGGATGATTGGTGGGATCGTAGAGCATGCACTTGGTGGTCGAGATTATGGCGTCGGGATACGCATATTCAACGGGGTGTTCGCGGTATATGCATATACGAATGATTGCACCGCAGATAATCTGATCAAGGTAGCTGCTTCAGCTGCACAAGCGATCCGTGGTCAAACCAGAGATATTGTAATTGATTTGCGTCGAGCGAGCATCGCTGATCATCATCCGGTTCTTATTCCACCGAATGAAGTGGGAAAGGGACGCAAGATAGAATGGATGAGACGTGCGCATGCATCATCCATGGCATACAGCCCGGCGATTACGCAAACCTCGATAGCACTGAATAACTGGGTACAAGATATTTGCATTGCCAATTCTGAAGGACTGCTGGTGGAAGATCGCAGGACCTATACGAGAATGAGCTTCAGCTCGATTGCTGAAGCGGGGGGCGTCAAGCAAGGAGGATATGTCGCTCCTGGTGCTCACGCGGGTCTGGAGTTAATCGAGTCAATGGATATTGATTGGTACGCTAGAGAAGCGTCCCGCATCGCGACTACAATGGTAGGTGCCGGCTATGCGCCGAGCGGTAAGCTGCCGGTTATTATCGATAATGCCTTTGGCGGTGTCCTATTCCATGAGGCATGCGGGCATGGACTTGAGGCGACAGCTGTTGCGAAGAAGGCTTCTGTGTTCGCCGACAAGCTCGGTGAGCAAGTGGCGTCTCCACTTGTAACTGCCATTGATGACGGGACGATTCCGAACGCATGGGGCTCACTGAATATCGACGATGAAGGATCGCCAACACAGCGTAATGTGCTCATCGAGAATGGGGTGCTGAAGGGCTATTTGATTGATAAGCTGGGCAGCCGCAAGATGGGAATGCCGTCAACGGGATCTGGCCGCCGGCAATCCTATCAATTTGCACCGACCTCCCGCATGAATAACACGTACATTGCAGCAGGTCATTCCACACCGGAAGAGATTATTGCCAATACAGAGTATGGCCTGTATGCCAAGACAATGGGCGGAGGCTCCGTGAATACAGCGACAGGTGAATTCAATTTTGCGGTCAATGAAGGCTATATCGTGCGCAACGGAAAGGTCGAAGAACCGGTCAAAGGTGCAACTCTAATCGGCAAGGGAATCGATGTTCTCCAGAAAATTGATATGGTAGGCAACAATCTAGATCACGGTCAAGGCATGTGCGGCTCATTGAGCGGCAGTATTCCCGTCAATTGCGGTCAGCCAATGCTTCGTGTATCCAGCATGACGGTCGGCGGAAGAAAGGGGGAATAAACGATGGCATTGGAGATTGCAGCATTTCAACAGCATCTATTTGAAGAAGGGCGTAAACAAGGCTGCGTGAAGATGGAAGTCTATTATGAACAGACTCGTTCAACTTCTGTGCGTGTCTCTAAGGGAGATATCGACGCATTTACAATTAAGGAGACGGGCGGCGTCTCATTTCGCGGCGAATTCAATGGCAAAATGGGCTATGCCTATTCGGAAAGATTAGAAACGGATGTCATTGCATTTCTGATTGAAGAAGCAAGAAGTAATGCGTATGCACTCGAAAGCAGCGAAATAGACAAGTTGTTCCCTGGAGCACCCACTTATCAGCAGGTCAAAACCCATGAAGCGGAGCTGCTGCTTACGGCACCACAGCTTCTCATTGATGCAGCGATGGGCATGGAGCGAATCGCGCTAGCATCCGATGAACGGATTACCTTAGTGAGAAGCTCTTCTGTTACGCTCACTGAGAATGAGGTCATGATCGCTAATACAGAGGGGTTGAATTGTAGCGCATCATACAGCACTGCAGTTGGCAGCCTATCCGTTGTGGCGACACAATCTGGCCAGACGACGACAGGCGATTGGTTCGATTACTCCATGGAACGCTTCGAGGATATCGACTTCGAGGCTATTGCTCACAAGGCAGTTGAGGAAGCGGTGTCGAAGCTGGGGGCGGATACCATATTGTCTGATCAATATCCAGTCATCTTCCGCCATGATGCAGCCAGCAAGCTGCTAGGTTCCTATACGTCCATCTTCTCAGCAGAGGCGGTAAATAAGGGCTTCTCAGGCTTGAAGGATAAGATCGGCGAGCAGATAGCGGGAAGTAATGTCACCCTTGTGGATGACCCGCTCATGAATGGCGTTCTGGGTGCTTGCTCGTTCGATGCAGAGGGGTATGCCTGCACATGTACGGAAGTGATTAAGGAAGGCAAGCTGCTCACTTATTTGCATAATGGGAAGACGGCAAGCAAGGCAGGTTTGGTCTCGACAGGTCATGCCTCTAAGGGCGGGTACCGCGGTAAAATCGGTATTGCGCCTCACAATATGTATGTACTTCCAGGTTCGACGGCGCTTGAGGACATGATTGCAGGCATGGAGAGAGGTGTAATGATTGTACAACTCCAAGGTCTGCACGCGGGGACGAATGCCGTATCCGGCGAATTCTCGTTATCCTGCACCGGCTTCCTTATCGAGCAGGGGAGAGTCGTACGTCCTGTCAATCAAATCACGGTATCCGGCAACTTGTTCGAGATGTTGAAGCAGATAGAGGTTGTAGGCAGTGATATCCGATTCACAGGCAGATGTAATGCGCCATCATTGAAGGTAAAGGGCTTGACGATCTCAGGAGCATAAATCTGAAGCAAATGCAACACAGGAATTGGATTTGACAGGAAAGAAGCCCGCTTTCTATAATGAATTGTTATAATAAGGTCGGTAGATAACAGCAGGAGATGCAGCATGACTGAACTATCAAAAAAAGAAACGTTTGTTTTTGGGTTAATGTTATTTGCTTTATTCTTTGGTGCAGGTAATCTCATATTCCCACCTGCGGTGGGATATGCGGCAGGTTCAAGTGTATGGCAGGCGATGGTAGGGTTCTTAATTACCTCAGTAGGACTGCCGATTCTAGGTGTTGCAGCAATCGCTAAATCTGGTGATTTGCAGTCGCTTACAAATCGCGTCCACCCAGGATTTGGGTTTGTGTTTACGCTTATTACGTATTTAGCGCTAGGGCCGTTTCTCGTCATTCCGCGTGCCGGCAGCGTAGCGTTTGAGATGGGAACAGTCCCAGTCCTTCCAGAGCCGCTTCGAACAAGCGGCTGGTCATTATTGACGTATTCCGTGATTTATTTTGTCATCAGCTATTGGTTGTGCTTGAATCCATCGAAGCTGTTCGAGCGCATCGGCAAAATACTGACACCGATATTGTTGGTGATGATTATTATCGTCTTCATTCAGAGTTTATTCCATCCGCTCGGGGACTATGGTGTGCCTGCAGAAGGGTATGTACAATATGCTGCTTTTAAGGGTGGTATAGATGGTTACTCAACGATGGATGCCTTGTCTGCTCTATTGCTTGGTAGTGTCGTCGTATCGGCAATACGCAAGCGTGGCGTTACGAACACACAGAAGCTGTCTGCCATCACGATTAAGGCTGGGCTGATCGCAGGTGTATGTCTCGCCATCATTTACATGATGATCGGGTACCTTGGATCCACGAGCCATTCTGTAATCGAAGGGGCTGCGAATGGCGGTCAAATATTGACTGCAATCGTGCTATTCTTATTTGGCAAATGGGGCACCGTACTGCTAGGGATTGTATTCCTTCTTGCTTGCTTAACGACTTCGGTCGGCCTGTTGGCAGCGTGTGGAGAGTACTTCCATTCCATTATGCCGCGGATTTCGTATAACAAGTGGATTGGAATCTTATGTGTCGTAAGTGTAGCCGTAACCAATTTGGGGCTTGATCAGATTATTTCATTTTCAGCGCCAATCGTGTCCGCCATTTACCCACTTACCATTGTTCTTATCATTTTGGCGTTGCTTCATCGCATGTTCCATGGACATTCAGCCGTATATATTGGCAGCTTGCTCGCAACTGCATTAATCAGCATTGTAGATGGCTTGAAGCAGGCGAATTTTGAAATGGGAGCGGTTGAGAGACTGTACAGCCATCTCCTGTGGTATACAGCTGGACTTGGCTGGATCGTTCCTGCCATTGCGGGGGGAATTATCGGCTATTTGTGGGCATTCGCTCGCAAGGAATCACAGGATAGTCAGCCAACGGAAGCAACGGAAGCAATTGAATAATGGTAGAGTGAGTATAAGCTTAATTTCCTTAGTTAGGAGATTAAGCTTTTTTTCATCTCGCTATATGGATAAGCAGAAGGAATACTCGAACGGAGAGCGAATAGAATCAGGAATATGTTGTTGAGCATTTGCTTCGGCAGTATGTAAGAAAGGGGATCAAGAAACGATGATCGTGAAAATGACACATTCGAATAGGGATGATTACAATAAGCCAAACGACGACGGGTTTACTGTGATTGGTCGGATTGTTCCCACCTATAAAAATGATACATGGTCTTATACAGAAGAACGATTTGATGAGCCGTATTTCAAGCAATATGAAGAGGAAGAATTTGATAACCGTTATATAGAGGACGAAGATAAGGCAGTGTTCTTCTATTACGGGGAGGACAGCTGCGTCGGACAAATGAAAATTTGTTCAAACTGGAATGGATTTGCGCTCATTGAACATATTCAAGTTGCAGCAGCTTGGAGGCACAAGGGAATTGGAACTGCATTATTGAAGACGGCTGTGGAATGGGCGATGCAAAATAACTGTGCTGGTCTTATGCTTGAGACACAGGATGTGAATATTCAAGCGTGTCGCTTATATGCTAAGTATGGCTTTGTCATTGGCGCAGTAGACAATATGATGTATGCGAATTTTGCAACTGCGAAGGAAAGAGCGATTATTTGGTATTATAAGTTCTCGCGTTAGTTGCAAGGGATACATAACGGCTAGGTGAAGCCTCCTTCTCAGAAGGCAGGCTTTTTTTGTTGCGCTGAAATAGTGCCTTTGTGTTGAAACATGTGTTTTCGATTCGCTCTAATAAATGTGTTCGTAAGGTAGAATTACCGACCCTGAATATAATTGTGTCTTTATTGTGAAAAATATGTGTCAATTCCGTTAACGTTAATGGTATAATAAGGAATGACAACAAAGAAACTTCATACAACCTATCATGCATATCAGAATGGGGCGGATGAAATGAATTATCAGGTGAAGGTTCCTACGCGAACAAAAGCGATATTGGGAGGATCTCTGTTATTCAGTGCAGGAATGCTGCAAATTGCGGCCATGACAGAGCGGACATTTCCTGTATTGTTCTTCATGCAGATGGCGGTTATTGGCATTGTCATAATGTCATTGATCGCGGGAGCATACGCGACATGGGTTAAGCGGACAGTCGAAATACATCCAACTTCAGACACGATTCGCTTGCATGGCAATGTGTATCATGCAAATGAGATCGAATCCATTAAGATAAAAGGAGTCAATTCCCCTGCAATCGGTATACAATTAAAATCGAAGCATATAATTCCGTTGAAATGTTGTTTTTCCTTCACGAAGGGAGATCAGCGTGGAAATGATGAGCTTCTGAAGTGGGCGGAACGCAATGGCGTTCCCGTAAAGCAAACATACTTCATTACGTGGATTTAACAAGAGAGGATATGCTAGGGAAGGAGGCGCTGAAATGATTCGAGAAGTTGCAACATTATCCATTAAGGCTGGTATGCGCAATGATTTCGAAAGCGCCTTCCGTCATGCATCTTCGATATTGGAAGCTGCAAGAGGGTATATCACACATGAATTGCATAAATGTGTAGAGGCAGCCGATCGATACATGGTGATTGTGCAGTGGCACTCTTTGAAAGAGCATGCGGTTGGTTTTCGTCATACCGTGCAATATGAACAATGGAATGCGCTGCTGGAAGCTTATTATGAGTCACCTCCACAGGTGGAGCATTATGTGCAAATCCCGGTTCACTTGAAGTAGTGTGTTATCATTTCATGTTGTCTACTCTTTTGTCTATATACAGCGTGCCGTCACGTTGTATCTCCGCATAGAAGATTTCCTCGATTTGCTCGGGAGAGCATCCTGCCTTACGCAGCGCTTGGCTTAACCATTCCTTCGTCAGGTTAAGGTCAAGGAGATTTTTATAGACGATGGAGCCATCAACGATAATCTCGGTAGGCATATACAATGTAGGCTGCACGCACACTTTCAGGTCCTCTTTCGTAGGGGACTCTTTTTCGGCTTTTTTGAGCACACTCATTCTTCCATGCGGTTCCAGAATTGCATAATCAACATCTTGAATGGAGAAGACATCCTTTTCGCGAAGCAGCATGCTAATATCATCCATGTTGAGATGCATGGACGCCATTGCTTTTTCGAGAATCTTTCCTTTTTTTATGACAATGGTAGGTTCACCGTCTAAGAGTACGCGAATACGTGGGAACTTTAAGGACAGCTTACCGATCCCTATTGTTAGCAGGCTCCATACTGTTAAACTTATGATTCCGTCAACAATGGAAATATGAGTCTCAATTGCGATATCCGCAGCGATAGAACCGAATGTGATTCCAGTGATGTAGTTGAATAAGGTAATGTGGCTCATTTGTTTTTTGCCTAGCAATCGGCTAAATGCAAGCAAAGAGATGAAAGCAAATATAGTACGAGCTATGATGTCCACGGATGCACGCTCCTTTGTAATTGGAGTTTGTCCCACCCTCTTTGATATTATTCGAATATAAGTCCTGACTACGGATACATAGAGTACGTTCTTTGCAGCAAAAGACTAAGTCATCCATCTACATAGGATATAGGGTTGCTGAAGCTGCTATAGATGAGGGGGATATACATAATGGCTTGTCAACAAGAAGATTTGACCGTTGATATAATAAATGTACCTACTTCTGTATTTGTTGATGTAGAAAGTGCGTTCGCCAGTGATCAACGCCGCTTACTGGTTAGCGATAATCCTGAGATATTAAATGAGTCCTCATTCCCGGGGACAGCGTGTACCTTATGGCATGATATCGTGTGCTCCGATGAGGAATCTGTCACGCATCGCCTATTCGGATGGCATCGCAATGAAACAGGACAGCCGCTGCAGCTGGGGGTGACTGTACAAAACCTGTCCACATCTACCCGGATAGCCATTCAGCATATCCGTAGGGATATCCATATTCAGCCGGTGTCAGATCAGATGATTCAAGTAGGACAATGTCTTGCAAAGTCTTGTTTAAGCGGAACGCTGGATCATTATACTTCCGTAGACCAACACGCAGATGTGACTAGCACAGCAATGATTGAGTCGGTAAGGCTCGATACCAACTATTTTGCAGGGTTCATCTATGAGTTCACGATAGAACGGGATTCAGGGGCAGGGGAGACGGAGTATGCGATCCGTACAGTCGCAAGTCGGGACGTCACTGCCGATATAAGACTCATTCATTCAGATCCGCTGACTCCGTACGGCACTCATCCTAGAGGAAGCTGGCCTTATGCCGAGGTTCATGCTAGTATGCCTGCCTATGTTATAGGGACAGAGTGTGTATACCGTGTGTGTGCCCGAAAGAAGATGAATGGAGAAGTGGCTTCAGATTTTTTGTTTGCCGCAAATGCTAGCGAATTACGGGAAGGTGCGGTTGATAATACCGGTCAATTCGGTGCTATTTACTTGGTGGATATTCCGCTGCATAATGATACGAAGGAAGAAGCGGTTGTTAGCATTTATGTAAATCCTAGAGGGGGAGCATTCGCAGGGGCTATATTCGTTGATGGAAAAGTAATCGGTGTACCGCTCATGATGGACAACACGAATGTATGCTTGATCGCGAAGGTTGTGGCTCCTGTTGGTGTTCGTACCTTTCAATGCAAATTGATGACGGCAGGGGAATCCAATTTACCGCTCGGCATTTATTTGAAGTAGTGGTTTGAAGTTTTGTGTGAAGTAGTTATGGAAATGAAGAAGATACTGAGGGATGTGGTCGGACCGATGCAAATGTATGTCGGGTTACTGCGTGGAGTTAACGTAGGTGGCAAAAACAAGATAAAAATGGCAGATTTGAAGCTTCTTCTTGAAAATATGGGACTTACCCATGTACGAACGCTGCTGCAGAGCGGCAATGTTGTATTTGCTTCATCAGAAGCAAGGGAATGGCTAGAAGCACGAATTCAGGAGGAAATAGGGAATGCATTTGGCTTCAAGCCGAACGTCATGCTGCGGACGGCTCAGGAAATGAAGGCTATTGTAGCTGAATGTCCGTATGATGCAGCTGTGCTGAAGGAAGGAGAGGGGATTCAGATTACAATGTGCAAGGACGAGCCTTCGCCTGACACCGCCAGTATATTGTCTAATGGTATGCAAGAAGTTGATGAATTCCAGATACAAGGCCGTGAGATATATTGTTTGTATCGCCAGAGTGTTCTGGATTCGAAACTGGCAAATAATTTCCAAAAGTTAGGATCGAATGTAACGACACGGAATTGGAATACAATGACGAAACTTGCGGCGCTTGCGGGTGAATTTGATGATTTCCTGCAGCGTGAGAATGGCAATGGAAATGATTAATCTATTGGTTCGTGCGATGGAGACTTACTCTATTGACAAAATGGGTATTTTCACATCATAATATGTAATGTTTAAACATATAAACATATGAGGTGAGAATCATCACGACTGAGCACGGACAATATGATTGCAGCAGTAACAAAGAGCAGGTGCTGGAGAAGTTCCAGCAGGCGACCCCCATTTTTCAAGCGCTTGGAGACACGAATCGGCAGCAGATTATTATACTCCTGCTTGAACATAGCGCTCTGAATGTGAACCAAATCACCGAACATATGGAGATATCGAGACCGGCCGTCTCGCACCATCTGAAAATCTTAAGACAAGCCGGGCTCATCACGTTCGACAAGCAGGCGAATGAGAAGCTGTATTCCTTGCGTGCAGGGGGATTTATGACGACGATTAAAGAGTTGATGCTGTCCATTGAAGCGGGAGTATAACCAATGAAGGCAGATTGGTTCGGATAGAAGAATGCGTATCGTGTTACAGGTACTCCATGAATTCAAGTCGATTTCCAAATGGATCGTTTACATAGAATCGAATTACACCTGCTTCTATCCGGGCGGTGTCGTCGGTCACTTCAATATGATGCTGCTGGAGATGGGATGTAAGGATTCTAGATTGGTAACAACGAAGGCGGGATGAGCTTTTGTCGCAGGAATGAAGTCTTGCTGCACGCCGATATGGACTTGGTGATTTCCGCATTGGAACCATACACCTCCACGCTGCTGAAGAGCTTCGGGCTTCGGAATCTCTGCCCAGCCCAATAATTCGTGATAGAATTTCCGTGCTACGGATTCACATTCGACGGGGGCGGCTAACTGGATATGGTCAAGACCATGAAAGATGTGGGACATGAGTAACCTCCTTTTCTGTTCCATTCTGTGGAACACAGTTTCAATTCCTAATCCTATTATATAGGATCAAGATGTAAAATCCAATGGGTGAAGTGTTTCTGTGCAAGAAGTGCTTATTTTTTTGCTAAATATGTTTAAATGTTTAAACATATCATCTAACTAAAGGGTGAACGATTATCATGAGTAATCAAAATTCTAACCGAAGCATTTATGTGCTTATGCTGCTCGTGCCGTTATTTTGGGGTGGATCATTTTCTACAGCAGCTCATGTCATTACGGAGATTCCTCCACTCGTAGCCGCAACGATTCGATTTGCATTGGCAGGGATAATCTTAGCGGTGCTGCTCACGATGCGATCAGAGTGGAATTTCCGTGCGTGGAGGGATAATTGGAAGGGGCTTCTCATTGTATCGCTTACGGGAATTTTCGGATACAATGCGTTGTTCTTTATGGCGCTGCATTATACGTCTGCAATTAACGGTTCACTCATCATTGCGACGGTGCCGCTGTTCGTATCGCTTGGTGCGATGTTATTCTTCAAGGAACGATGGAGCGGCAAGTTTGGGATTAGCCTTGCGCTGTCCTTCATCGGTGTGGTTATCGTAATTACGAAGGGCTCATGGCACCGATTAGCTAGCTTGTCCTTCAACGAAGGAGATTTATTGTTTCTGGCAGCATTAATGTGCGGGGTCATATATAGTCTTGTTGGGAAAAAGGTAGTGCATGATGTCTCTCCCTTGTTCACGACTACAGTAATGACCTTGTTAGGTTCTCTGCTCCTGGGAGTAAGTTCGCTAATTGAAGGGGGTTGGGGTAAAGTTCCCGAAATGTCTCTGCAAGGCTGGACGGAGATGGCGTATATGGTCGTATGCGGAACGCTTATCGGGTATATTATTTTCAACCTTGGCGTGCAGCAGATCGGTGCGAGCAAGGCGAGCATATACTTGAACTTGACGCCAATTGTAACCTCACTATTGTCTGTATGGCTGTACGGCGACAGCATGACGTGGTCGATTGCTGTGGGTCTTGTCTTCGTGCTGGCAGGTGTCTGCTTGGCAACCATTCAGCCGAGACGAAGAGAGCTAAGACATCGATCATCAGTCAATCGGTAAAGTGACAGAAGATGATACGTGGTCATATATCGTAAATCGAAGGTAGATATTGAATATGCAACACTCTGAAGGGATACAATCAGTCAGGTTGGACGCGTCAACATGACTATTGGCGAATCTTATCTCCCTGCTAGAGAAGAAAGAGAAGAAAGAGAAGAAAGAGAAGAAAGAGAAGAAAGAGAAGAAACTCTCCTAGTTAGATTTGGGAGAGTTTCTTGGATGATAAAATAAAATGACCTATCAGATTGAATCTGAAGCCAATTACACGGTCGGGCCGGTGAGCGGGAAGTGCAGTGCGGCCATATAGGCGAGCGTGATTAGTCCAGCCATGAGCAGAGTGAACCATACATCGCGCCAATGGCAGCGTGTAATATAATAGTAGGTACGTGATTGGCCCATCTGGAACCGCTTTGCCTCCATTGCGACAGCGACTCGCTGCGCACGGCGAATGCTCTGTGCGAGCAGTGGCAGGGCGTACATGCGTAGACGCTCATACATCCCTTTAAATCCCTTGCTGTATTGAACGCCGCGGATATGCAGGGCATGCGTGCGAACTCGGTAATCCTCCCAGATCGCAGGGAGCAGCCGCAAGGAGGCGATGAAGCTATAAGCATATTGCGGCGGAAGCCGGAATTGCTGCATCAGTGCATAGAATAACAATATTGGCTTCGTCGTGAAGGCGAATGTAATGCCGAGCATGCCGAAGCAGAGCGTTTTCACTCCGATGACAAGTCCGCGGAGGAAGCTCTCCTCTGTAATGCGGATTATTCCCCATGACCACCATTCATGCTCCCCCTTACCGAACAAGATCATCGTGGATGCTGTCGAGACGAACAGGAGAAGGAACGGTGTTGTCACGAACAGCAGCTTCTTCGTAGAGTGGCCGCTGCATAGAAACAACAGCAGTGTGTAGAAGATTAGCTGATAACATGCAAAATCAAGCTCTCGGGTTAGCAGCGCAATAATGAGCAAGGCGAGAAAGACGAGAAGCTTGAGCGCAGGGTTAACCTGATGAAGCCATGTTTCAGATTTGGGAGCGAGCAGCTTCATTTCATCTGCACCTCCCGCATTGTCTGTCCACGTGGGGAAACTTCTTGTTCAATCAGTTTGCCTTTGTCAACATGCCATATCCGATCTGCAAAACGATCCACGATATTCATGTCATGTGTCACCATGACTATGGCGGTTCCTTCTGTCCGAAGACGGTTCAACTTTTCCAATATAGCAAATGTGTTTTTAGCGTCTTGCCCGAAGGTTGGCTCATCTAGGAGCAGGATCGGACGCTTACGCATCATCGCTGTAGCTACACTTAATCTACGTTTCTGACCAAGTGACAAATGATACGGATGCCGATTCTGTCCGATATTCAGATCGAATGATTCCAAGACTTGTTCCACTCTATGTGCAATGTCCGATTCATCCCAGTTGTTCTGCCTTGGTTCATAAGCAAGCTCATCATAGATCGAATCCGTTAGAAACTGCATCTCAGGATTCTGAAATACGAAGGCGAGTTCGGCTGGAGGCTGCTTTCCCGTATTTCTGAATCGTGGGAACCATCGCTTGCGAGCCGGTGCTGGCAGCTCTTGACCCTCAATAAGATACATGCCGCTAGTACGCAGAATTTGCATAAGAGACAGCAGCAGTGTGCTCTTGCCAGCTCCGTTCTCTCCAATAATCGTAATCCATTCACCCGGATAAATATCTACGCTGGGGACGGATATGCGACGAATTTTTTCATAGTATCCGCTAAAATCACGCAAAGAGAGCAGTGGCTGCACGGCTTGCAGACGCGCGTAAGTGCGCCCGCCGTCTTGCTTGCAATGAGGTTGTTGATATTCGTTCGCCGTTCGTTGCTGCGATATGGCTTGGTAAGCTTCTGAATGAATGTAGTCCTGCCATACACCTGGATACCAAATGCCATATTCAATGAGCTTATCTTTATGATGTAGAAATACATTTTTCGGCTCGTCGTCCGCAATGATTTGTCCAGTGCTGTCGAATAGCACCACACGATTGATAATGTCGATAACATGCTCGATTTTATGCTCCACGATTAGAATAGTGGAGGAATCGGCAGCTTGTTTCACGGTGTCCCAGACTTGCTTCGTTCCTTCTGGATCAAGAAGCGCTGTGGGCTCATCGAGGAACAACACCTCTGGTTCTAGCAGCAGGACGGACGCAAGCGCGAGCCGCTGCTTCATGCCTTGGGATAGCGTATGGATTTCTGTATGCAGATTGTTGAACTGCAATCCCACTCTTTCAAGTATGCCTGTCATGTATGCTGGCATTTGATCATAGGGGATCGAGAGATTTTCCAGTACAAACGCGAGCTCTTCATCTACATATGGCATGCAGAACTGGCTGTCCGGATCTTGGAATACGAAGCCCCAGCTTGAAGGAAGCTTAATCTGATCGTATTTCATCGGCACTTCAATAGAGTGGGGCATAATTCCGCTTAATACTTGCAGCAGTGTTGATTTGCCGCAACCGCTTGGCCCGAGGAGCAGTACCTTCTCGCCGGTAGAAATGTGGAAGGAGAGGTCCTTGAACAGCAAGGAATCCTCTCCTGGAAATGTTAGGCGCAAGCGGTCAACAAATGCAGACGAGTTCGCATGAGATTCCTGTTGCATGTGTAACCACCTTATTCCGAATTTGTGGCGTACCCACAAATTCTATCTATTCATATTATGCGTGCTATTGATTAAGTACCGCGTAATCCTCTTTGGACACAGGACGTATGGATTTGGTCACCCCTGTCGCTTCCAATGCACGAACGAGCAAGCCGGCAAATACGCCAGCGAAGATGAACGCACTAATGACACGAATTCCATACTTCAAGACGAGCACCCATGTCTCGTAATCTGCATATCCATAACCGAGATCGATGATGAATGAACCGACTGCGGACAGAATGCCAGCGATACCTGCGATGACGATGCTGTGCTTGCGGTATCCAGTCAAGGCGAATGCCAATTCTGCCGCCAGACCTTGTACACAGCCATACACAATCGTCTCTAGTCCCCAAGCAGAGCCAAGAATAGCCGATAAATTAGCGGCAGCAAGACTTGCAAGGAAGCAGACGCCGGGCTTGCGAATGACTAGGTACGCGAATGGGCCAGCCATAAACCACATGCCATATGTTAATTGTCCTGCTTGTGGGAACAACGGCTTTGCGAGACTGTAGACGCTCTCCCACATTTTGAAGATTACACCAAATACGACCCCGATCATCACGGTAATGAGAATATCCGTAAACTTTAATTTGTTGCTTCTCTGTTGTTCTGGCAACATAACCCTCTCCTTTGTTATATAGCTAGCATACAAAAAAACCGTCTGGCAACCAGACGGTAGAAGAGTCCTAGATCACAGCAGAGCATGATCACATGACAAATACAGATTCTCTACGCTGGCATTATCCAGATCAGATTAACGGTCAGTAGCGGTATACTCATCTACAATCTCAGCCTGATTCCTCAAGCCCCCGAATTTGTATGACTATGCAATTGCTCATATCATACAATATTCATGATAGGTTGACAACGAAATGTTTACAAAAAACATAAAAAATAGGATAGGGATAGAAGTCAATGGTTGTAATCGTTCGCTAAACAACATAGAAGAGAATAAGGAGCGTGTTTAGTAGATTTGAAGCGAGAATAGAACAGAATGAGGATCAGGAAGAAGTCCTGATCCTCATGAATTGTTAATCGTGTGAAGCTGTAGAATGTCGTCTCAATGACAAGCTGTATACGATCCCTCCGCAAGCAAGGACTGCTATGAGCAGCATAATCAGGCCACTGTATAAGGGAAATGAAGCTTCATTGGCAACGGCAACGGTTGGTGTCAGTGAAGTCAGCAGCCAACTATGTGTAAGCAGTCCGCCGACTACAGCGATACCGATGCCTTCAGCCATAAAGCATGCAAAACTGAGCATGCTCATTCCTTCTCCTGCTTGGTCAGGTGCTAGTGATTCTGCAACGGATGCAGAGATAACCGTCTTAATGAATGACAACCCTCCGAACACGAGCACGAGGGCGAACATCATCAGCCATGGAGAATCATTCCCCCACGCAAGGAGCGTGACGAAACTGAATGTGACGAGCCCTAATCCAGCGACAAAAACAAATGAAGTTCCTCTCTTATCAACGAGAGTTCCACCGAGTATGCCGAACAGAATAACACTGAGTGTTCCTGGGAAAATGATCGCGCTGCCGATAACGGCGGTCGAAAGTTGGTGTACATCCCGCATGAAGTAAGGAACCATCGAGATAAATCCAGCTACCGTTCCTAGCAAAATGGAACCAGCAAGCGTGCCGAGTACATATGGGCGATTAGCGAACAGGGACGGAGCAATAAACGGCTCTCGAATACGGCGGATATGGAAGGCAAACCCAAGAACGAGAATCATACTGCAGACAAGATAGAACCAGACATATGTCGTAGTAAACAAGGTAAATAGAATAATGCCTGCTGACAAGAGGGCAATGCCGATGATATCTGTTCGTCCATTACGAGAAGGCTCCTGCGGCAGTGCGGTCAAGAAGAAGGGGAGACTGACTATCGTCATTACCGGAATGACAAACAGGTAGGACCAATGCACATAATCTGCCAGTACACCGCCTACAGCTGGGCCAATCCCTTCACCAAGCGCTACCATAGAACCAATCATGCCGAACGCCTTGCCTCGATGCTGCTCTCCAACGTAGCGAGTGACCATAACCATGATGAGTCCGGGCACGGCCGAAGCCCCGGCACCTTGTATCAATCTGGCTGCCAATACAGCTGACAAGTAGTCATGGGCAAAGAAACCGAGAAACGAGCCACTACCATAGATGAGCACACCGATGAGCAGCGGCTTCTTAATGCCGTATTGGGATGACAGGGTGCCATAAATGATGGAGCCGAGCGCGAAGGTAATCATGAAGCATGTGTTGATCCAATTCGCAACGGACGGAGTGATACTGAAATCGTATGCGATGTCGGGCAATGATACGTTGAACACAGTTTCATTCAACACACTGAAAAAAGCTAAAAAGCTTAACCACGCGATCGATTTCTTCACATTGGGAAAGGCATACACGGGTTGTTCTTGTTCTGCCGCATCGATGCGGTTGTCATTGTTCATTTGTTCCACGAATAGGAATCCCCTTTCTCTTGCTAAAGGGGAATTGCGCAGTTTACAGGGGGGTTATGCGTTATCCCCGATCAATACCTGCCCCAGTTGATGTTACGCACTTCATCTTAACGCCTCCTCATTATTGTTGCTTCCAGTATAGCAGTGGGGTTTTCCTTATTCAATTAAAAATGCAATAATATAGACTGCACTCAATGCAAGACAGACAAGGGTAAGAATAAGGAGATACAAAGTAAATGAATGTACTTATTGCAGACGATGAGCCGCATATGTTGAAAATTTTAGCGGCTTATTTTGATAAAGAGGGCTTTCGAACTTTTACGGCAGAGAACGGGCATCAAGCGCTTGAGATCTATTACAACCAGCCGCTGGACTTGGCAGTGCTCGATTGGATGATGCCGCATATGAGCGGGATAGAGGTGTGTCGAGAAATCAAATCGAATTCGAAGTTGAAGGTGCTCATGCTTACGGCCAAGGGAGAGCACGAAGATGAGCTGACAGCTCTTGATTCTGGAGCGGATGAGTATATTCGGAAGCCGTTCGATCCTCGGGTTTTGCTGGCGAGGGCGAAGAAGCTGCTGAACATGCAGGCACAATATCTATTCGGGGATATCCAGGTAGATATGGAAGGACAGAAGATTAGCAAGTGTGGAATTGATCTGCGGGTTACGAAGAAGGAATTTCAATTGATGAAGTTTTTTATTCTGAACAAGGGGCAGGTCTTAACGCGCAAAGCGCTGCTTGATCATGTATGGGGCTATGATTACTTCGGTGAGGAACGTACGGTAGATACGCATATACGCCGCTTGCGGGAGAAGATCGGCGAGGAATGGATACGGACGCACCGTGGTATGGGCTATAGCTTCGAGCATCCGAATAGCCATGAATAAGCTTAGTCGCAAGCTGTTTGTGCAAATTGCGCTTATTCTTGTCGTTGTGTTCGGACTCTCGTATTGTGTGAATACGTTCTTTATGCCAAATTATTTTGTCCATCAGAAGCGTGCTGCGTTGGCGGAAGCGGTGGAGAGGTTGCGCAGCATAGAGTCGAAGCAGCTCCTTGAAGAAGTTCAGCGGGTAGCGGATGATTACCATTTCACAATCGTTCATGCATCTTACGACCATGACATTGACCGCTTGAATTGGACACTGCGCGAACAATTTACGCGGGAGAGGATTGCGATGAGCAAATTCTGGCTCACGGAAGAGAGCCTTGCACAGCTAATGCGCGGCGGGACAGTTACGAAGTCGTATCAGCAGGAAAAGTTGAAGTCGAGCGTTCTCGTTACATTTGTCATGAAGGAAGGAATGATCTTCGCAGCAGGCGAATCGGTGGCCAATTCCGGCGAGACGATACGTATCGTCAATCAGTTCAATTTAATTATAGCAGTTGGTGCACTCACACTGGCGCTACTGCTCGCTGCTTGGTTCTCCAAGCGAACAGTGAAGCCAATTGAGCAGCTTAAGAACACGGCAGAGGATATCGCAGAACAAAGATACCGGACAGTTGATATCCGAACAGGAGATGAGATTGAGGATCTTGCACATAGCATTAATACGATGAGTGATAAGCTGAAGCAGGCGCATCAAGAGTTGGAGGAGAAGAACCGGAACTTGCGTGTCCTCATTCGTGACATCTCACATGAACTGAAGACACCGCTTGCCGTGATCAAGGCATATTCCGCAGGGGTGAAGGATGGTCTGGATGACGGCACCTACATGGATGTCATACAGTCGCAAACGGATGATATGTCCGAGCTCGTTACGAAGCTGTTGGAATGGTCTCGCTTGCAGACGGAAGAGCTGAACATTGAGAATGTTCATGTCGTTAATCTTCTTGATCAAGTCATTGCGAAATATGAGCTACCTCTGCAACAGCATTCGATTGAGTTGACCTTGAATGATCAGAATGCGGAAAGCTGTTGCGTTCAGGCTGATAGGGTCAAGCTTGAAATGGTGCTGAACAATCTCGTATCGAACGCAATGAAATACACGACGAATCGGAGAATTCAGATTGATCTTACGAACAAGGATGATGCGTTAGTTCTGTTCATTCGGAATGGATGTACGTTTTACATGACTGAAGAGCAGCTGAAGCAATTGTGGGAGCCGTTCTTTGTTGCTGACAGCTCGCGCAACAAGCAGCTTAGTGGAACAGGGCTTGGCTTAGCTATTGTGAAGGGGATCCTGCAGAAACACAAGGCGGCTTATGGCGTACGACTGCATACTGGAGATATCGAATTTCATATTGTGCTTCCTCTATGCAAGCAGGGGGAGCAGATGTAAGCTGCCTTTCGAGTGGTATTTTCAATTTACTGCTGAAAGGCAGTTTTTTTTATGTAGGCAATAAATTTCATGCTCTCGTTATTAGATGATCATGTTCACGCAGACTGGTTTTCTTGATGGCTATTTTCATTTTGTCATATTGGCGTAACATTGATCTCCTATGATTGGGTTGAGGTGAGATCATGAAGGACAAGAAGTGGAGCAAGCATACGATTCGTGTGTCTCTGATTGTGTTGCTTCTCCTTGCAGGAACATTATTTTATGGCATGAAGATGGAACCGAACAGCTTAAGTGTGACGAGGCAGATGATACTAAATCGGTATATCCCTCCAAGTTTTCATGGGATGAAGATTGTACATTTTTCCGATGTTCATTTGGGGGATCATTTCAATGATGTTCAGCTGCTTGAACTTGTTGATCGGATTAATCAAGAACATCCAGATATTATTGTGTTTACGGGAGATATGGTTGACAATTTCAATGCGTATGGAAATCGGAGAGACCGTTCCCAGCGAATACTGGGACAGCTGCAAGCAACATTAGGCAAGTATGCCGTATTCGGCAATCATGATCGCGGTGGAGGAGGCAGCCGGATTTATCAGTCTTATATGGAGGAAGCAGGCTTCACTGTACTCGTGAACGATACCAAGCAAATCCATCTCCCGAATCATGATGACTATATCACCATTAGCGGGCTTGATGATTTCTTGTTAGGTACGCCCAATATACATGGAACGCTGAAAGACTTAGAACCTGACAACTTCAATTTGCTCGTCGTGCATGAGCCGGATGTTGCCGAACAAGTTATCGATTATCCGATCGACTTGCAATTATCTGGACACAGTCACGGGGGCCAAGTTCAATTGCCTTGGTACGGCACGATATACACGCCGCCATTAGCGAAGAAGTATGTTGAGGGGATGTATAAAATCGAGGGAACAACTACCCTGAACAAGCAGATGCAACTCTATGTCAATCGAGGCATCGGGACGACAGAACTGCCTGTCCGCTTTCTAAGCAAGCCGGAAATTACGGTTCATACATTGATGCGTTCGTGAGAACTCTTCACAGCAATGCTTGGATAACAGATAGGGCTCTAATTTATCCATTTGCATCCCGATGAAGGGACACGAGGTATGGAAATTGGCAAACACGTGCAATTGGCTGCTGGATTCGTTACACTTACATTTGCAAGTATGTAGAATGCGAATCAGATATGGGTAATCTACGATAGATATAAGGGGAGAACGGAACGATGCAGCCTATTCGCGTGCTTGTCGCCGACGACGAGCGAGAGATTCGAGATTTATTGAAGAAGTACTTAGAGCGGGAATTATACACGGTAGATACAGCAGCTCACGGTGAAGAAGCGCTGCGATTGTTCGAGCAGCATAAGTATAATCTTATCATTCTCGACTTAATGATGCCTTACATAGATGGAGTAGAGGTGTGCCGTCGTATTCGGGAGAGAAGCAATGTGCCCATTTTGATGCTGACGGCGAAGGACGAAGAGATGGACAAGATTGTAGGTCTGGGTATCGGTGCTGATGATTATATGACGAAGCCCTTCAGCATACATGAACTGGTTGCAAGGAGCAAGGCATTGCTGAGAAGATTCATGATCCTAGGCAGTGAAGCCGGTAGCCTTGCAGAAGAAGGTTCAGCAACCATGCGATTTAAAGGATTATTAATTGATGTTAAAAAATACGTGGTTACCCGCAATGGGCAAGAAGTAAATCTGACCGCCAAGGAATTTGAGTTGTTGAGATTGTTCGCTTCTCATCCTGAGCAGGTATTTACGAAGACGCAGATTTTTAGACAGGTGTGGGGATCAGAATACATTGAGGATGACAATACGGTTATGGTTCATATTCGTAAGCTTCGGCTGAAAATTGAAACAGACCCATCTGAACCGAAGCTGATTCAGACGGTGTGGGGCATTGGCTATAAGTTTACAGGTGAACGCGATGAGGCATGACAAAAACAGTCTAATGCTGGTTATTTTGTTAATGGGATTAATTATATGGTTCGTCATCGATAGTATGACAATACAGCCTCTAGGTATATACAGGTGGGGGCTGTTTGCTGTGTTGTTCACCGTTGCTGCGCTGCTGCTCTACAGACGTGTTCGGTTTATAGCGGAGGTTAGGAGCCATGCTGCCGCCGTGAAGCGTGCTGTTCGCGGCAATGTCAATACGAGACTGTTGGCGAATGACTCTGAGGCGTATGATGAGATGCTCTATTCGATTAATGAATTAATCGAGCAGATGGAGAAGCTTCAAGTGAATGCAATCCGATCCGATGCTGCCCGCAAGAGGCTTCTCGCTAATATCTCGCACGATATACGGACACCGCTTACTTCGATTATCGGTTATGTCGATGCATTGCAGGATGAACATATCTCTTCAGAGCAAGAGAGGGATGAGTGCATTGCGATTATTTCAGCGAAGGCACAAGCGCTTAAGGAATTGATTGATCATATCTTCCAGATGGCGAAGCTGGATGCCGATGAAGTCGAGATGAGATGGGAGTCGCTAGATGCTGCAGAGCTGCTGAGGGAAGCGCTGATTTCATTCCTGCCGGAACTAAAGAAGAACGGTATGGATCTAGCGGTTCAGATTCCTGAGGAGTCCTGTATGGTTGCAATGGATCGCTATGGGTATATACGAATTTTGAACAACCTGATCAAGAACGCGATACAGTACGGCAAGGAAGGTCAGCTGTTAGGGGTGGAGCTAGAGCGGAATGAGTCGAGCATTGCCATAACGATATGGGATAGAGGGCCGGGCATTCCGGCGGACGAGTTATCGAAGATATTCGAGCGCACTTACCGCTCCGAACGATCAAGGAGTCTGCTGCATGGCGGTAGCGGGCTAGGATTGGCTATTACGAAGGCGTTTGTCGATAAACTTGGCGGCCACATCTCCGTGCTCAGCGAGCCGCATGTCCGAACTGCCTTTATCGTCAATATTCCAATTCGAACGACATTTCAACCAATTAAGAGATAGTTAAGAACTCATTAAGCAGCATTTAAATTCATCCCCTTACGATAATAGTAGACTTACATATTCAGGAGGTGCTGCATGAGCACGATCATACGTACGACCCGGCTCACGAAGCAGTATGGGGAACAGATTGCTGTTCATGATCTGAACATGCATGTGAAGCAGGGCGAAATATACGGCTTTCTCGGTCGCAATGGCGCAGGCAAAACAACGACTATCCGCATGCTGCTCGGATTAATTAAGCCTACAGAAGGGGAAATTGAGCTATTCGGGCAGCGATTGAACGCTAAGCCTAGAGAAATCCTATCCAGAATCGGCTCGATGGTGGAGCATCCCGGATTCTATGAGAATTTAACGGCATATGAGAACTTGCTCATTAATGCGAAGTTGATGGGCGTATACAAACGTAATGCGTTGGAGGAAGCACTAGAAACGGTCGGGCTGCAGGAAGAGACGAAGAAGCTGGTAGGTCAATATTCAATGGGCATGAAGCAGCGACTCGGGATTGCCAGGGCGATCCTGCATCATCCAGAGCTGCTTATTCTCGATGAGCCAACGAATGGCCTTGATCCGATTGGCATTAAGGAGATGCGCAAGCTCATTAAGTCATTAGCGGTAGAACGAAACATTACTGTGCTTATATCCAGTCATATTTTATCTGAGGTCGAACAGCTTGCCGACCAGCTTGGCATTATCCATGAGGGGAAGTTGCTTGAGGAAATATCGATTGGAGAGCTGCATAAACGAAATCGCAAATATATCGAGTTCCGTGTGTCCAATGACAATAAGGCAGCGATGCTGCTCGAGTCGCAAGCAGGCGTCCATGATTATGAAATCCATGGTGACGGATTGATACGTGTGTATTCACGGATTGGAGAACAGAACAAGCTGAATAAGATGTTCGTTCAGAACGATATTGATGTGTTCAAAATGACGCTCCACGAGGACACGCTTGAAGATTATTTTGTAAAGCGGATTGGCGGTGGTACAATTGGTTAATTTGCTCTATACCGAATTATTGAAGCTGAAACGATCGAAGATGTTTCTCGTGAGTATAATTGGGGCGTCTGCCGCACCGATTATGATGTTCATCGCCTACTTGAGCCAGATGAAGCGTGATCCAGAAAAAGTAATCCCTTTCGAAATTTCATTTTATAACACGAATCTGAATGTGATGCTGCTGCTTGGAGTGCTGTTGTATGGTGTTATTACTGCATATTTATTCAATCGAGAGTTTGTGGAGGATACGCTCAAGAACCTGCTTACAATTCCGGTGTCAAAAGGTGCTCTAATCGCGAGTAAAATGCTTATGCTATTTTTATGGATACTTCTATTGACGATGGTGGCATGGGTGCTTACATTAGGTTTCGCATTTTTTATTAAATCAGATGCGCTAAGTGCTGCGGTTCTGTTGTCATCATTGCGTGACTATGTACTAGGTGCTGTTCTAATGTTCCTGTTGTCCACACCGACGATTTGGGTAACTTTCTTATTCAAAAATTATGTGCCTACCATCATGTTCACAGCGGTGATCACGTTAGGGAATGTTACCGTGATCAGCTCCGATTACAAGGCGCTGTTCCCTTGGTCAGCTGCGCATGTAATTGTGACCCAAAGTTATGTAGCGGATTATCCACCGCTATACTCGTTTATTGCGGTTGGTATCACTTCGCTATTCGGCTTAGTGGCAAGCGTTCTGTATTTCAACAGAATGGATATTAAATGAAGTGAAGTATATAGGAAGTTAAATGATGCAGATCGGCCTCATGGTCGATCTTTTTTATGTTCTCTGTAGGTGATGGATGTACAAGCAATATGAATGAGATGGGGAATAGATTGGCATCGCAAAAATAAAATTTCTTATTTCTATAGTGGATTGCTCTTTGCATGGTTATGCACATTGCTGCTTGAAGAGACAAAAAGGAGTGATGTTCGGCATGGAGCAGACTCTGTTTTTCTGTGATTATGTTGAACCTCACTGTCACAATGGCTCGAATCCTTGCGGTTGCCCGGGAAATGAGAGTATGAGCACGGGAAATGAGTATGGTTTGCTGGGGAAAGTCCATCGAGTAAGGAAACAATCTTAACGGGTTTGTTTCTCCATTTGGATACTGGCGATGACTAGAATGGGAGCGTAGCGCTTCTGTGAAAGGTATGGCTAGGAAAATCAAAAAATCATTGATCTGAATATTGAACCAAATCTAATGTATGAGGTGAAAGAATCAATAAAAAGCCACATGGGAGGGAGCATGAATGGATCTGAACTACTCGATTTATGGAACAGGTGACCTTAGTTAGGCATTCCATAGGCGGAGAATTGGCTACTAACTTTACATTGTCCTCTCCGGATAGAGTCGCTCAACTGCTCGCTGTTGCTCCATCCTTGACAGGTTTCATTTTCTCAGATGCACACCCAATACTTTACGCGTGTCTTCACAAAGTGGCGCAGCTTTGAGGTGATATGGCCTCAGCCACCTGCGATCGAACAGTTGGAAGGAATCGCGGTTCCTACCTTGTTTATGTACGGGACAGTGGAGTGGGGCGATATGCGCATGATCGCGGAGGAGTTCAAGCGGATACCACGTATTGCTTTCGTCGAAATAGAGGGTGCAGACCACATGCTCCCATTGACGCACCCTCAAGAGATGGCCTCGCACATTCAATCTTTTTTGGAAGCAGCGGATAAATCGTAAGGTACAAATTCCTTGTCATTACCCGAATCAGTGGCAGTTAGACACGATTCCGGTGTCTTGTACTGCCGCTATTTCTGTATTAGTATCGGGTCCAGCTAACAAATCATCATTAGATCGTGATCGTGCGATGTGGTTTGCTATAATGCGATGTTCCGCCACCACCGACGATCACTCTTCCGCCTCTCGGAAACACCAATCGCTTGTTTATCCCGCCCGACAGTATTACCTCAACTTGAGCCCGGTTTGCAGTTGCAATGTAGATGACATAACCACTTCTTGAAATTTCCGTTCTCCAGTTCCGATCAAACTCAGATCGCAGTACCCAGTTTGAATACACCTGATTTACCACATCAGATGATCTCGATGTTCGTAGCGCTTTAGATTTGCTCATCGGATGTTTCCCTCCGTCTATTCAAAATGAATTGACATGGATCACTTCTAGTAATCACCTCCAATTATTGTATGCTTGTTCATATCCGATGTTTGGATTGTGTATGTGGTAATCAAAAAATGTGCTGATTTGACTCCTATGTCCGGATTAATTAAAAAGAGTTGAGATTGGGGAGATCGCCATCCTGTCGCGGAGAAGGGGAATAATCGAATTTTTTTATCATGTATTTCTCTACAATTCCAAAATAAATGATCTCCAATATTCGTCTGAGGTGTGGTACGATAGTAATGTTTTGTGCCAATAGTCGACAAGAAATTTGATAGAGAAGCGTCATAAAATGGACCTTGCCATTTCTCTTAAAATTGTATATGATTCTATAGCGAACTATATATAGTTGGTTGGACGCGATACATACACTATATATTGTGACAGCAATTGGGATCGAGCGGCGCCACGCGCCAGATTCTAAGACATGCCTATTCAGAGATTGAGAGATTAAAGCGACAGCATACACGATAATGGTACGCAACGTGTCGATCGTTTTGATCCTTGATTTTGAATGAGCATTTTTTGTTCGTTCCATTTGCAAACTAGTCGAACAACGGAGGGATCACGTGCTTATCGCTTACGATTCGAAGACGGGTAACGTGAAACGATTCGTCGATAAATTGGATTTGGACTGTGTTCGTGTAAGGCCTGACACGAAGCTTAATGAGCCCTTTATCCTCATTACGTACACGACCGGGTTCGGACAAGTTCCTCAGTCCACGCAAGAGTTCCTGGAAGAACACAGTCATTTGCTCCAAGGTGTCGCGGCCAGTGGCAACATGAACTGGGGTACTCGATATGGGCTTGCAGCTGATCATATTTCCAGACAATACTCCGTCCCCGTACTGATGAAGTTTGAACTCAGCGGGACAAAACGAGATGTAGACAACTTTATTCGGGAGGTCCATGACTTTGATACCAAAATGGATACAGCTTAACAATGAAATCATGGTTCAGAAGGACGGTAAATTTCAATTTGGCAAGGATCACGATGCAGCAAAGAGCTACTTCGTTGATTATGTCAATCAAAATACAGTGTTTTTCCATAACCTTGAAGAGAAGATTCATTATTTGATCGAAAATGATTACTATGAAAAAGAGATTTTCGACCAATATGAATTTAAAGATATTAAGAAATTGTACGAGTTCCTGTACTCGAAGAAATTCCGCTTCCCATCCTTCATGAGCGCGTTCAAGTTCTACAATAACTACGCGATGAAGACGAATGATGATACGAAGTTCTTGGAACGTTATGAAGACAGACTGGCGGTTGTATCCTTGTTCTTAGCGAGCGGAGATATGAACAAAGCATTCGAATATGCAGATCTGTTGATTGCACAAGAGTATCAGCCAGCAACGCCAACCTTCCTGAATGCAGGGAAGAAGCGCAGAGGAGAGCTTGTCAGCTGCTTCCTGCTCGAAGTGAACGATTCCATGAACTCGATCGGATTTGCGATCAACTCCGCACTTCAGTTAAGTAAAATTGGCGGCGGCGTGAGCTTGAACTTGAGCAAGATTCGCGGTGCAGGCGAGCAGATCAAAGGGCTAGACGGTAAAGCAAGTGGCGTACTGCCAGTTATGAAATTGTTCGAGGATGCTTTCTCCTACGCGAACCAACTGGGACAGCGTGACGGAAGCGGCGTTGTATACTTGAACGTATTCCATGCTGACATCCATGAATTCCTGGATACGAAGAAAATCAACAGTGATGAGAAAATCCGCATTAAGACTTTGTCGCTCGGCGTCGTTGCTCCGAACAAGTTCTTCGAGCTTGTTGAGCAGGATAAAGACATGTACTTGTTCTATCCGCACACGGTATTCCAAGCATATGGCAAGCATTTGGATGATATGGATCTCTCCGAAATGTATGATGAGCTCGTAGACAATCCGAAAGTTCGCAAAAAGAAAATTGTCGCTCGCGACCTAGTTTTGAAAATTGCACAGATTCAGATGGAATCTGGTTACCCATATATCATGTTCGTAGACAATACGAATGAATATCATGCCCTGAAAGAAATCGGCAAGGTTAAATTCTCCAATCTGTGCAGTGAGATCGCACAGCTTAGTGAAGTGTCCACAATTAACGATTACGGCATTGAAGATGAGATTAACCGCGATATTTCCTGTAATTTGGGTTCACTTAACATTGTTAACGTCATGAAGAATAAGCGGATGCGTGATACGGTTCATCGTTCTATGGACGCACTGACAGAAGTATCTGACCGCAGCAATATCAGCATCGTTCCGTCCGTAGCGAAGGCGAACCGTGAGCTTCATTCGGTAGGCCTCGGTGCAATGAACTTGCACGGTTACTTGGCGAAGAACAAGATTGCATATGAGTCCATGGAAGCAAGAGACTTCGTGCGTGCGTTCTTCATGATGCTGAACTTCTATTCCTTGGAACGTTCCATGCTGATTGCGAAAGAGCGCGGCGTGACGTTCACGGACTTTGACAAGAGTGAATATGCGAGCGGCGCATATTTCGATAGATACTTGAACACGGACTTCACTCCGAAGACAGATCGCGTGAAAGAATTGTTCGACGGTCACACGATGCCTACATTGGAAGACTGGGCTCGCTTGAAGGAGCAAGTGATGGAGCATGGCTTGTACCATGCATACCGTCTGGCAATCGCACCTACAGGCTCTATCTCGTACTTGCAGTCGTCAACAGCTTCGATCGCACCGATTACTCAGCGCATCGAGGAGCGTGAGTACGGAGATTCCAAGACGATTTATCCAATGCCTTACATTAACGATGAGAACTACTTCTATTACAAAGAAGCATATGACATGGATATGTTCAACCTGATTGACTTGGTTGCGGATGTTCAAGTTCATATTGACCAAGCGATCTCAACGGTACTGTTTGTTAAGGATGATCTGACGACTCGTGATCTTGCAAAATATTATATTTACGCACAGAAGAAGGGGCTTAAGACGCTCTACTATACACGTACGAAGAAGAAAACAATCGATGAGTGTGTAAGCTGCGTTGTCTAATTGAGCGCGACCTGCATTAAATGAGAGTTCAAAAAGGATGGTTTTCAGCACCGAGCACTGTGTATATTACTTCGTGATCAAAAGCGGTCTTTTTGAATTACCTCTAGAAGGAGATTCGTAGATGAGAAACTTTGAAGCTGTTAACTGGAACAGACCTGAATCGGATTATATGGAAATGCTGTGGACGCAAAATACGTCCCAATTCTGGCTTGATACGGAGATTCCAATCTCGAAAGACTTGAAGTCATGGACGAAAATGTCCGATGATGAGAAACTTGCCTATATGCATGTGCTTGGCGGCTTGACATTGCTGGATACAGAACAAGGGAACGTGGGAATGCCGGTTATTGCGCAGCATGTAGAAGGGAAGCAGAAGAAGGCAATTCTGATCTTCCAAGCGGCAATGGAAGAAATTCATGCGAAGAGCTACAGCACCATCTTTACGACGGTTGCTAGCACAGCAATGATTGATGAGACATTTGATTGGGTAAAAGACAATAAGCACCTGCAGAAGAAAACAGCAATCATTGACGGCCTATATAAAGGCATTCAAGACAACGATCCAATCAGCTTGTACAAAGCGATGGTGGCATCGGTATTCTTGGAGAGCTTCCTGTTCTATTCCGGTTTCTTCTATCCACTGTACTTGGCCGGACAAGGCAAGATGGTAGCAAGCGGTGAGATCATTAAGCTGATCATCCGCGACGAGAGCGTCCATGGCGTGTTTGTAGGCTTGCTTGCACAGGAAATTTACAATAAGCAAAGTGCGGACGTACAGCGTGAGTTGTCCCAATTCGTGAACAAGCTGATGCTTGAATTGTACGAAAACGAGCTTGAATACACCGAGCAGCTGTATGATGCAATTGGACTTACACATGAAGTTAAGAAGTACATTCGTTACAACGGCAACAAAGCGCTCATGAACTTGGGCTTTGAGCAATACTTCCCAGAAGAAGATGTTAACCCCGTTGTCTTGAACGGTATCCGTACCGAAACAAGTACACATGACTTTTTCTCCACGAAGGGAAGCGGATATCAAAAAGGTAAGGTAGAGCCTTTGCAAGACAAAGACTTTACAATGCTGAACGATCGTGTCAAACAATCCGATATCTTTGCACAAGATGATAAGGATTGCTAGGAATGATGCAAGAACAACTGAGTGGGAACGCTCAGTTGTTTTTGTATTGTCGTGTCATAAGAGCGGAATACTTAATGTACCGGCTGCATGTATATCCATACTAGGGGAACACCCGTATATTCATGAATCAATTTTCACTGCTTTAGTTTGATGAGATAATTCGGACAGATGATTTTCATACATAAAGGACGGGCTTTCATGAAAAAAAGAATTACGGATATTGCTATCATTATCGCAGGCGCTTTCATTTTTGCATTAGCAGTTAACTTGTTTGTCATCCCCAATGATTTCGGTGAGGGCGGGGTAACAGGGGTCACCATTATTCTCTACTATCTGTTCGAATGGTCACCAGGGTTGATGAACTTGATCTTAAATGCGGTATTGCTAGTCGTTGGCTACAAATTCTTGGATAAGAAAACGACGATCTATACCATCATTGCAGTTGTGTTCAACTCATTATTCCTGCATTTGACGGAGAGCTGGCGGATTTCATCCAATGAGCTCATGATCAATGCGATTTTTGGCGGTATTTTCGCAGGTGTCGGGATCGGTCTTATCATCCGAGTTGGGGGTACGACAGCGGGCTCGACGATTTTGGCACGTATTATGAACAAGTATTTAGATTGGAATGTAAGTTACGCATTGTTGTTCTTCGACCTCATCGTGGCATTCGCGTCGTTCTTCATCATTGGACCGCAAGGCTTGATGCTAACTATCGCGATGCTGTATGTAGGGACGAAGGTGATGGACTTCATTATCGAAGGATTGAATCCGAAGAAGGCGGTTACGATTATCTCTGAGGAGTATGATCGGATCGCGGAGCAAGTGAATGTCGTCATGGATCGTGGAGTGACGGTGCTCGAAGGACATGGTTATTACACGAAGGATCGGAAGCAAGTACTGTACATTGTTATTAGTAAGCAGGAAGTATCAACCTTGAAGAAAATCGTCCGAGCAACAGATAAGGATGCATTTATTACGATTCATGATGTAAGGGATGTATTCGGAGAAGGCTTTATTGATATTACGAAATAATCAGGCTTAAACAACCAAATAAGGCGTGTCTGCCACTTGGATTCCGCGCCACATCTAACTGTGAAAAAGTTAGGTGTGGCGCGGAATGTTTTCGCTAACACTTTTCTACCAAAATGTGCGATAATACGAATTGTACAACTAGAATATGGGAGGGCACAACAATGGTACAACCGTGGTTTGAGAAAGCGAAGCTTGGGATTTTCATTCATTATGGCATTTATGCGGTCGATGGGATTTCAGAATCCTGGTCTTTCTATAATGGAAGAGTGTCGTATGAAGACTACATGAAGCAGCTCGATGGATTTACGGCAAGCAAGTTCGATGCAGACAAGTGGGCAGACCTCTTCGAGAAGTCTGGCGCGAAATATGCAGTTCTGACAACGAAGCATCATGATGGCGTTGCATTGTGGGATACGAAGTACAGTGACTTGAACGTTGTGAAGAAGACGCCTGCCAAGCGTGATCTTATCAAAGAGTATGCCAAGGCGCTTACAGATCGCGGTATTAAGCTTGGTATGTACTATTCCTTGATAGACTGGTCACATCCAGATTATGCAAGTGTGTATGAAGGCGGGAAGGTGCCTGAGGATTTGAGCAAAGTGAACCGCTTCTGCAGTCCGACGGATGGTGTACAGGATGAAGAGGCATGGCAGCGCTTCCTTGAATTCAATAACAATCAATTGCGTGAATTGCTTACTGACTATGGCAAGGTGGATCTGCTGTGGTTCGACGGGGATTGGGAACGCAGCGCAGAACAGTGGAATTTGCCAGCGTTCAAGGATTACCTGCTGTCGTTCAACCCTGAGCTTATCATTAACTCCAGGCTTCAAGGGCATGGGGACTACAAGACTCCGGAACAGGGCTTGCCAATTACAAGACCAGTAGGGCCATGGGAGTTCTGCACGACCATTAACAGCTCTTGGGGCTACCAGCACGATGATGATTATTATAAAACATTGAATCAAATTATTCGAATGTTCTGTGACTGCATTACGATGGGCGGGAATATGCTGTTGGATATAGGGCCAATGGAGGACGGAACAATTCCGCAGCGTCAGGAAGAGACGCTCATTGGTCTGGGCAACTGGATTCGGACGCATGAAGAGGCTATTTATGAGACGGATGAAGGCATTCATACTCGTTATTACTTGGGCGGCAGTACCGTGTCCAAGGATCGTCAGACGTTATATTTGTTCGTATATGATGATCCGAAAGAAAGCGTTTGCTTAAAAGGTCTCTCGAATAAAATTAAAAAGATTACGGTGCTTCATTCTGGCAAGGAATTAACTTATGAGATTCAAGGCGGTGTGCCGTGGTTCAATATTCCAGGTACAACATGGATACATATGACGCAGGAAGATGCGCATGAGAATGTAACGGTATTGAAGATTGAACTGGAAGGCGAACTGGATATGTACGGCGGTTCTGGTGCCGTGGTTACACACAACTAGGAAGTTGCAATCATAGAGAACACAACGTAGAGAGGAAGACGACAGCATGAGCAGCAACAAGCTGATTTTAGCGGGTTATGCAGGTGATCCTGTACTACCGAATGTTACAGCAGAAGATGCGAAGAAACTAACTCATTTGAACGTGGCATTTGGTCATGTGAAGAACGACCGTATTACGATTGATCATTTGCAGAATTTGCCTCAATTGCAAGTATTGAAGTCTTACAACCCTGAGCTGCTCATTCTACTGTCTGTGGGCGGGTGGAGTGCAGGCGGGTTCTCTGAGGCTGCGTCGACAGCTGAAGGAAGACGATTGTTCGCAGAGTCTGCAGTGCGAGTCTTAGAGACAGCACCATTCGATGGCATCGACCTTGACTGGGAGTACCCGTGCTATTCGGAAGCAGGAATAGCGTCCAGCCCGAATGATAAGCAGAACTTCACCTTGCTTCTCAAGGAACTGCGCGAGGTGCTTGACGCCAAGGGGCAAGCAGACGGAAGACACTATCTGCTGACGATTGCAGCAGGGGCAGACCAATACTATATCGATGGTACAGAAATGGATGTGATCCATTCGTATTTGGACTTCATTCAGCTCATGACATACGATATGCGCGGCGGCTTCCAAACCTTGACCGGTCATCACACGAACTTGTACACATCGACTGGCGACTTGTTCCGCATTAGCGTAGATGCATCTGTACGATTATTCGCTGCTGCAGGAGTACCTAGAGAGAAGATTGTCATCGGTGCTGCCTTCTATTCAAGAATGTGGAAGGATGTGCCGAATACGAATAATGGCTACTTGCAAATGGCGCCTGGATCGGGTGGATATGGGCCTGATTATACAAAGCTGGTTGCGGAGTATATCAACAAGAATGGATTCATTCGTCATTGGGACGAGGAAGCGAAATCTCCATATTTGTACGACGAACATAGCTTTATTACGTATGACGATCCAGAATCCTTAACGCACAAGTGCAAGTATGTGAGGGAGCAGGGGATTGCCGGCATCATGTTCTGGGAATACAGCTGCGACCATACGCATACGTTGCTGGATGCCATGTACCGTGCCTACACAAGCTAATTAGAGATGTTAAATAGAGAATCCCCTGCATACGTCAGCGAAGCTGATGAGACATGCAGGGGATTTGTGATTAGTGGATATCGTTCTTCTGGAAGTTGCCTCCGAGTACATCCGATACACTTTCGATCGCAATGAACGCCTTGCTGTCAATCTCTTGGACAACAGACTTCAGCTTCGCAAGCTCCAGACGGGTAACGACACAATAGATAATTTGGGTATCTTCCTTGCTGTAACCGCCTCTGCCGTAGATGAAGGTCGTGCTTCGACCCAAGCGGCTCTGAATTGCTTCTGATACTTCCTCATACTCCTGCGATATGATGGTTACCGACTTCGATTCATTCAAGCCCTCAACGACAATATCCATCACCTTCGAAGCAATATAGAAAGTAAAGATGGAGTACATTGCTGAATCCCAACCGAAGACAAACCCAGCAATAATAAAGATGAACACGTTAATAAAGAGAATAATTTGACCAACTGGCACCCGAGTCTTCTTGGACACGAGAATAGCTACGATCTCAGTACCATCCAGTGATCCACCGAAGCGAAGAACGAGACCAACACCGAGACCGAGAATAAAGCCACCGAACAGTACCGCCAAGATTTTCTCATTCGTGAATGCGCTGTAAGGATGCAGCCAAAATGTCGTTCCGGACATGACTATGATTCCATATAAGGTGGAAAATGCAAATGTTTTCCCGATTTGCTTGTATCCGATGATGAGAAACGGAAGGTTAATAAGGAAGATGAACACGCCTAGCGGAATTCCGGTTAGCTTGGATATTACGATGGAGATCCCTGTTATTCCGCCATCGATCACACTGTTAGGGACGAGGAACAATTCCAACGCGACCCCCATTAGAATTGCACCAGACGTGATGAAGATGAATCTCTTCAAGATGTCTAGAACGGACATTTTCTTATGAACTCTAGCCATGCAACAAATCCTCTCTGTCTATAGGTTAGTACTAACTTTACGTATGTATATCATATCATTTTCATGAAACATGAACAATAAAGTGACCAAAGTCATGAAAATAACAGTCATAAAATGCAAAACTCAGCGCGAACTGGTAGAGCATGTATATATCGTTTGGAATAAGAAAAGGATAAGGTAGCGGCAATTATTTCATGCAAGTGGAATGGGTTCAGTTGTGCCTCAAGGATAAGGAATTGTCATAAAGGAGAATAACATGTATCTGCAACTTCTCTGGTTAGTGCTATTGCTGCTCCCACGGCCAACCGTATCGGAACCAATCCTTATTGGACATCATGGCCAACAAATCGCATCTGCTCACCGTGCGGATTATTTACTTCCTGGTGCTGCTATTGTGAACGAGCAACAATTAGACAAGCTGATGAAAGCGATAGATCGCCAAGTAGCCATTGCTCCGATTAATGCAGCATTGAATGGTTATGGTGGGATTATTCCTGAGAAAAATGGAATGCGGCTGGATCGAGAATCATTTATCGAGCAGTTTTATAAATACATCGTCAATAGCGGTTCGATGAGGATAGAGGTGCCGATGCAGATTGTCTATCCAAAAGTAGACAGTGAACTCCTATCGCATATTCGTGAGAAGGAAATTGGTCATTACACAACCTTCTATAATACGAACAATAAAAACCGTTCTATGAATATAAAACTTGCTGCTGAGGCGATTAACAATCACGTCCTATTTCCAGGAGAGACGTTCTCTTTTAATAAAGTTGTTGGGCAGCGCACGGAAGAGAGAGGGTATGTGCGTGCGCCTATCATCGTGAAGGGGGAATTGTCAGAAGGAATAGGGGGCGGCATATGTCAGATATCATCCACCCTGTTCAACGCTGTCGACCGAGCAGGACTTCAGATTGTGAAGCGCTACTCTCACTCTAGGAATGTAACCTATGTACCGCCTGGTCGTGATGCAACGGTAAGCTGGAATGGCCCCGACTTTACCTTCCATAATCATTATAATCAACCGATATTGATCCGAGCCTTTGCCAACGGGGGAAGCGTACATATTGGTGTTTACTCATCGGAAGAGATTCGCTACAAGCAACGTGATGTACCTGGTGCTTCGAAGGAACTGCCTGAAGAAGTGAAGGATATCGATGTGGACAAGGAAGAATAATGCAGGTAAGGGTGCGATAATCAACAATAAGACGGTTGCCCCTCTCGATGGAAGAGCAACCGTCTTATTGTTGCGAATAATGCGTGTACCGCTTGCCGCGGTAGAATACGGATACCGCGATAAGAATCAGACTGGTGAAGATTAGAATGAGAAAGGAGGCTTGATAGCTTCCGCCGATGTCGTAAAAGACTCCGGAAACCAAGGGGAGTAATCCGCCTATCAAATATCCGCCGAACTGAATCATGGCCGTCCATAGACTTGCGTCGCGCGAAGTGCTTGTTACATCGAGAGGCAGGATTAACGCAATCGAGAACAGGCCGCCCGCTCCAATCCCCATCACTGCTGCCGACAGAAATGGATTCACCTCGGCAGGAAAATAAGAAAGCGCGCTGCATCCTGCCAGACTGCATATGGAAAAGGCTAACAGCCATGACTTGCGAGAAGTGGTACGATTCAACATAAGCGGCGTCACCAAGCCTGCGATCATCTGCATGATCGAATATACTGTTACTAGCGTCCCTGCAGTTGCCGCATCCATCCCAATCTCCTGAGCACGGGGGGCAAGCCAGGTAGCAGCGGTGTAGTAGATGCCGGATTGCAGTCCAAAAATAATGAGGAACAGCCATGCTTGCTTATTATTCCACGGAAGCTTGCTTGATTGCTTGCGAGACGATGCGTCGTGATGGTCAGTTGACGAATGCTTTCGAATAATCGGCCACCACGCAAGTATCCCGATAACCGCGAAAATGGACCAGATGCCAAGCGCCGTGCTCCATGATCCGTGTGCGGCACGCTCAATCGGTATCGCGAAGGCGGAGCTGATCGAAGCGCCGATGCCCATGCCGGTTAAATAGACGCCGACTATCGATGAGGCGTGAGCAGGGAAATGATGCTTGATGAAACCAGAGATCAGCGGACCGGCAACCGCAATCCCGATACCGGCAAGCAATGCGGTAAGCAAGAGCAGGAAGGAGGTGACGGCGAAGAAGCGAGCGGCCGTCGCGATGCCGATTAGTCCGATGCACACGGTGATCGCTCTTTCCATTCCCAATCGATCGCTCAAGCTGGCCGCCATAGGAGCGAATATTCCCATGCAGAACAGTGGTATGGACGTTAGCAGGCTGACCGATATCCCGTTCATTCCCAAATCTCTCTGAATGTCTTCCAGCAGCGGGGAAATGGACGTAATCGCGGCTCGCAAATTTGTAGATACGAGAAACAATGATAGAATCAATAAAATGGTATACCCAGTACTGCGTTTGTTGGGAAGCGAATAATCAATCGCTCGCAGTTCGGATTTCATAACATTCACCCCAATCAGTCTATTTATCTAATTTGAGTTCTTATCGCGCAATGGACTGTTTCACCTTTATTTTTATGAATTATACCAGATATTTTCTTCACTCATGATTGTTACGTTGAAAAAAGAAAAAGAAGATTGAGTTTTTTATTTCCTGTATTTAATTTGTATTAAATCAAATAAATATTGGAGGGTGTTGTCAGGAAATCAATCATGCGACTCTTGCCTTGTTCAGAGATGCTTATGATCCGCTCAGCACAATGCGCAGAGATATTTTCAATGAGATGATTATCGATTTCTTCGAGGACAGGCCGTTGAGAGCGTACAACGATGTTGTGATAGAAAGGAAGCAATCCTAATCGGATTTCTATTGTACGCGGTTTATGAATGTGATACGGTGGTGGAACGTGAAAAGTGAAGGAGGCGTTGTGCTATGGCAAAAATGACGAATATGAATTGGGTGTATCAACGAGATGGGGTCAACGCATAAGTAGCCCACGAAACTGCGGCAGCCCCGATAGGATGAGAGGGGAAGCATCGTGACAACACAATCATTCACTTCCGTAACGCTTCAGCTAGGAAATGTATCATTTGAGCTCAAGGAAGCTCATTCTTTCGATTGGATTTACAAGTATGGACATGCATTCTGCGTATTCGACGAGCAGGATTCTGGGAATATTGCGTTTGGCGTTGAGCAGGAAGGGCGCAAGCGATTTATTAAATATGCAGGTGCTAGAACGAAGGAGTATACGGGCGAGCCGGAAGCTGCCATCGAGCGGTTAAAAGCGGCGATTCCGTTATATACGGAACTGAAGCATCCGAACTTGATTGAACTCGTGGAACACTTTGAGGTTCAGGGTAGTGGATATGCAGCAGTATTTGAGTGGTTCGAAGGAGAATGTCTTCATTCTCACTGGTCGTTCCCGCCACCAGCAAAGTACCATGATCTAAGATCTCCATTTTATCGACATCGGCATCTTCCTATGCAGCAGCGATTGAACTCATTGGATGTCATTTTCTCATTTCATGAGCATGTGGAGGCACAGGGATATGTGGCTGTAGACTTTTATGATGGAAGTATCTTATATGATTTCATAACCAATCGAACGAAGATTTGTGACATCGACTTTTATCGAAGATCTCCTGCTATCAATGATATCGGGGAACAATTCTGGGGAGCGATGCGATCCAAATCGCCAGAGGAATACGAATTAGGCGCGCCGATCGATTCCCGAACGAATGTGTACAATTTAGGAGCCATTGCTTTTGGACTGTTAGGAGGGGAACGAAATCACGCTCTGGAACGCTGGGAAGCGGGACAAGTGCTGTATGAGATCGCTCTGCAAGCCGTTCAGCAGGATAGAGACCAACGATTTTCAAGCATTGCAGCTTTCAAGTCTGCTTGGGATGAAGCTCGATGCCAGACGCAATCATGATCTTCATGGTTGCATGAACCGCTAGAGTAGAGCAAATGAATTTTACTTACGAATCCTCTCGAATAATGTTGGGGGGATTTTTGATGTCTTATAGACTGAACGAAATCGTAGGTCAACATGTACTATAGCTGTATAGAAAACCAATAGAGGAGGGAGCAATTGAAGAGGGGCGTAATGGCTGTGAATGCACTCGCGATAACAATCAATAAGTAGTTCTGAATATATCAAGTGGTACTATATTCCTATAAATAAGTAGGGAAGAATCGATAAGAATGGGACTAAGTGACCTGTACTGTTAGCTTATAAATTCGTTATTATGAACAAGAGATTCGTCGAAGCACTGCTTTCGGCGTTTTTTTTCACAATAAAAGGAAACGTATGTTCGCAAACTTTCATCAAAATGACACGAATGTGGCGAAATTGAAGGAGGACGAAGTGGACAAGAAGGCGAAGCAGATATTGATGAAAACGTTCTGGAGCAGTGCGGGATGGAAAGATACTCGTACGATAACGTTCGTTGGGGAGGATTTCGAGTACGCTAAGGACAAAGGTCTGATGTTCGATCCCGTGACAATGAGTCACGATGAATGTGTGCTGCGCATCGTAGAATTGCATAAATTGATTACGAAGGAGATGGTGGCACAAGCCTTCCTGCACAGCCTGTCTACGCGTAAGGTTCATTTGCGAAGTGCGCTCTCCAGTTGGGCACTAACACATAGTTTGCTATCCCATCCATTTGAGAGCAATATCGGTAGATGCAAGAGCAGCACATACGCGATGTATGGGGATTGTTATGAATGTGACAAGAGCGGGATTGCCGTTCTTGAATCCTATACGAATGAAGATATCAATGTTCTGAATTTCGAGCGGATGAAATGGGGAGGCGTTCGTCTTAACCATATCCTATATTGTCTATTAGATCTGGAACAGCTCCTAGCAGAAGGGACAGTTGACGTTACGGAAGAGGACGTGACCATTCTCAAACATATGCTGACCGCGATAAAAAGCTGCCAGCCTAGCGATGCTGCGCGTCAATTGGAGAAGAACTTAAGCAATGTGCTGCCATCCAATAAACAGGAACGCGATGTGATGATGGAAATTTTGTCTTATGCGGGTGTGCTGCGAGCTGGTTCGGAGAACAGGCCAGGCAGGGGTGGGAAAAACGACTTCTTCGCTGTTGTAAACTGGCGTGGAGTGGATGGGTATTCCGATCATGCGGTTGAGCATTACTTTGGCAAGTGGTTGTATGAATAGGAATCGAGTACATAAAAAGGATAGTTGACATTGGACAGATAGGAGGAATCAACATGATCGAAATTACAGAGTCATACGTAGATTCACTTGCCCCGAACGCCTCAGCCATCAAGAATGGACAGGGGCTCGTGAAAAAGCGGAGCTTCGTACAGTTGAACCGCTCAGAGGACGGTTCACTCTTATTTGGGGAATGCTCGGGCAGCGGCAAATCGAATTATCAATGCTCGGCAGACTTCATCCAGCCTGAGAAGCCAATTCTGCGCTGTTCCTGTCCAAGCAGGCAGCTGCCATGCAAGCATGCGCTTGGGCTGCTATATGCTTATGTAGGCGGAGGGGAATTCGCAACAGCGCCTGTGCCTGAGGATATCCTCTCCAAGCGGGAGAAGGCCGAGAAACGCGAAGAAAAGAAGCAGCAGCAAGCGGCGGATGGAGCCGAGCCGAAGCCGAAGAAAGTAAACAAGTCCGCGCTGAAGAAGAAAGTTCAGGCACAGCTGGACGGACTGGAGACGTTAGAGAAGCTGGTGCTGTCGCTCGTGCGTGGGGGCATCGGTACGATTGATACGAAGACGATTAAGATGATTCAGGATCATGCCAAGCAGCTAGGGAATCACTATTTGCCTGGGGCGCAGAATGAACTCCGCAGATTGGCCTTATATTTATCGAGTGATGAAGATCGAGAAACCATCTATACCAATGTAATGGAGCAGTTGACTCTCCTACATGCCTTCATTAAGAAGGGGCGGAGCCATCTGACTGCGAAGCTGGATGATCCGGAACTGGCATTGGATCACGAGAGCACCGTAGAAGAGTGGCTGGGTCATGCATGGCAGCTTAACGAATTGAAAGAATGCGGATTGATGAGCGAGAATGTGGAGCTTATTCAACTCTCCTTCCTCAGCTATGATGATCAAGCTCGACAAGAATATGTCGATCAGGGCTATTGGATGGAGAGAGAAACTGGTGATATTCATCGCACGATGCAGTATCGTCCGTATAAGGCGGCTAAGCAAATGCGTGCAGATGATAGCTTCTTCGATGTTGCACAAGTGAAGACGCTCTATCGATATCCGGGAGAGATGAATCGCAGAGTACGCTGGGATGAATTGATTACCAGAGTAGTAGGAGCGGAAGATGTGGAATGCTTGTCCGCACATGCACAGCGTTCGTATGCTGATGTACTCAAGAAAGTGAAAAATCAGCTAAAAAATCCGCTCGGCGATAAAAATCCAGTGATGCTCCTTCATGTGTCAGACATAAAGCAGACAGATCAGAATGAATATGTAGTGTTGGATGAAGCGGGCCAGCAGATCGTGCTGGATGATGTGTGCGCTTCTCATCATTCCACAGTGTCTCTGCTTCCGCTGCTCCCAACCGATTGGACGAAGGATGCTTCGATGCTGGTCATGTTCGAGCACCGACTTGCAAGCGGACGATTGCTTGCACAGCCATTAACAATAATGAAGGATGCGGAAATGATCCGTCTCATGTATTAAGGAGGATTGGCCATGAGTACAGCATTGTTGCAAGAGCTTCATCAAGAAGTACGGCGACTATATATTGCAGGCAGTGATTTGGCAGTAGGCGACTTCCGTCTAAAACGACTACTTCCGCAGTTTCAGCAGCTAGGTGAGCGGGCCCCCATTTTCAAGCGGCTGGCAGAAGGAATTGCATCATTAATTGAGCCTCCTGCGGGCAAGGAGCAGTCTTCAGCGGAGACGCTGCAGGACATTGGAATGCTCCTTCATTCCGTCTTATATACGCAGGGAAGCTCGGCTCCGGCAGGGCAGTTGACTGACATGGAGAGCTATCCGAGCAATCTGTCTACGAAGCTGTCCTACCGCAAGCTGGCGGCGGTGCAAGAAGCATTAACGACAACAGGCGGAGGACGCTATGAAGTGATCTTACAGGCATTCGAGGACGGTATGTTCGCGGATCTTCGCTTGTTGCAGTACGCGATTGCAGCCCTTGGAGACCCGTATACGGAAATTGCCGATCTAACTACAGATAAGATTCTTCCTTCCTATGGATCGCAGGTCGTACCACATCTGATGAAGACATTCCAAATCGATGGCGGCAAGCTGGAAGCGAGAAAGCTTCGCGTCATCGGTACCGTCGGCGGAGAAGACGTGGCAGCATTTATCTATGAGGCGGCCCAATCTGGCTCGGATGAAGTGAGAGCGACAGCAATCCGATTGTTATCAGCCTATATCCAATATGAAGAATCAGTTCTTGAATGGACGAAGGAGAAGAAGAAGGCGATTCGGGAATCCGCGTATCATACGCTTGCGAGCTATGGAACAGACAGAGCGGTGGCACGGTTGCATGAAGCGTTTGCCGGCAAGGATATTGAACTTGCCTCAGAAGCGGCAGCTGAATGTGATCATCCGCAGCTGACTGCCCAGTTGGTGCAGGATTTGGATCGTGATTTGAGCGCAGCGTTGGAACTAGCAGACGATAAGAAGAAGCTGGAGGCGGCTTGGACGAGGATCCGATATGTAGTTCGTGCATTGCATGAGAAGCGGTGCGCAGAACTCTACGACGTATATGCGAATTTCGTGGGCCGCTATGAAGAATATAGACCTTTCCAATGGCTGGAGCTGCTCCACACTGTCGCTTGGTATATGGAGACAGAGAATTCGGATGAGGCACTTGCTCATTTGCGAAAAATTGAAGATCTTGACGTACGCTTCATGTCTTATGCTGTTCGCGCCTCGTTCAATCTGTTATCACCAGAGGCAATGTGCGATTACTATGTAGAATCGATGCGGAACAAGTGGAAGATGCAGACGAACAAAGAGATGCAGAGAAGGAAGAAGGAACTGTGCTCCACAATCGAAGCACTGGTACTGTCCAGAGAATATGTTGAGGTGCCTGCACAGTGGAGCTATTCCAACGGAATGATGTCACTATACACGATTGTCATTCAACCACTTCCGCTTATTCTTACTGCATGGGATGAGAGATGGCTGGATTGGTTCATTGAGCAGAATGAGCTTGAGCTCGTATGTGCTTTTGCACGGCCGGGACACGAAATAAGCGCCAAGTTTATGTTGAGGAAGTTGGAGCAGCATCCTGAATTCCGCAATACGTACGCTGGCTTGATTTTGTCTGGATTGAAACGATCTGACGTGCCTGAAGAAGTAATTTGGGAAGCGCTAGTGAGCGCTATCGAGAACAAACGAAATTCGAATTGTTACACATTTGATGGAAATGTGTATGAACGCATATATGAGCTGCCAGCTTCGTATCACGCTCGCTTGTCAGAGGTTCTTCCTATATACAAGTATACGGCTGGCGAACAACTGCGCTATGTCGTGGAACAGATGGAGAAGAAGCAAGCAGTGGTTGCGTCAGAATCGGTATAGCGCTGATTCCTTCTAACACGGAAATTGAAGAAATGCGGGCGCATTGTCAGAGTTATAAGACAGGTGCGTGTAACGAGCTTAAACGTCAGGGGAGATGATGAGATGGCAACGAGCCAACAGCAAATGCAGGATATCATGCGACTCTCAGCCGAGCGCTTGTATGAGGATGAGATTGCGGCACTACGCAAGGCGGACAAAGGAAAGATTCCAACAGGATGGCAAATGTCTCCGCAAGCGGTGCTCACGTTCATCACGGGAGGCAAGGCAGGAAAGACGACAATTACACCCAAATATATCGGCAACAGACGATTAGTGGAAATGGCGATTGCAACACTTGTGACAGACCGAGCACTCCTTCTGATCGGGGAACCGGGTACAGCCAAGTCATGGCTTTCCGAGAATTTGACTGCCGCCATTTACGGTCATTCCGGTCTTGTTGTACAAGGAACTGCTGGGACGAGCGAAGAACATGTACGGTACTCGTGGAATTACGCGATGCTGCTTGCGAACGGACCTACGCCGGAAGCGCTTGTTCAGAGCCCAATTATGCGGGCGATGGAGGCTGGTGGGATCGCTAGATTTGAGGAAATATCTCGCTGCGCCTCTGAGGTGCAGGATGCACTTATCTCGATACTTTCGGAGAAGACAATATCTGTGCCTGAGCTCGGCAAGGAAGTAAACGCGCGCAAGGGCTTCTCCATCATTGCGACAGCAAATACAAGAGATCGCGGAGTCAATGAGATGTCGGCTGCCCTGAAGCGCCGATTCAATATTATTGTGCTGCCAACGCCATCGGATATGAATACCGAGGTTGAGATCGTGAAGAAGCGCGTTCAGGAGATCGCTTCCGCTTATGATTTGCAGACAGCTGCTCCTTCTGACGAGGCGCTCCACAAGGTTGTGACCATATTCCGTGAGCTGCGCAGCGGCAAGACGGTCGACAGAAAGGAGAAGGTGAAGTCTCCGGCGGGTGTCATATCGACGGCAGAAGCGATATCCCTGCTCACGAACAGCATGGCGCTTGCAGCAAGCTTCGGAAGCGGAGAACTGAGCGATGAAGACTTGGCGGCTGGACTCCAGGGAGCCATCGTGAAGGATGATGTTAAGGATAAACTCGTCTGGAAGGAATATCTCGACAACGTGATGAAAAAGCGCGGCGCGGAATGGCGCGGACTATACACGGCTTGTAAGGAGCTGAACGAGTGATGAGCGTGGTTGCGGCTTCTGCCGTGAACATATTCGGGGTTCGGCACTTATCGCCGGGCGGCGCGAAGCATATGTTGGATGAACTGGAGCGGATACAGCCTACAGCTGTGCTTATCGAAGGCCCCTCGGATGCGACGCCGGTCATCTGTCATTTGACGAACGAAGTAACGAAGCCGCCTATCGCCATTTTGGCCTTTACGGATGACTTGCCCGTGCGGACGGTCATGTGGCCATTTGCCGCTTATTCGCCAGAGCTGCAAGCCATGAGATGGGCAGAGCAACATGGCGCACAGGCTGCATTTATCGATCTTCCATCCTCCGTCACGCTTGCTTTGCAGGAAACACGGCATCGCGCAGATTGTGCTGATGAGGAAAGTGACAGCATGGAGACTGAATCATCTGAACAACGGATACAGGAAGGGGAACAGCGCTCGATTTACGGCCGAATTGCCGAGCTGGCAGGGGAGCCTGACTATGATACGTATTGGGAACGAAACTACGAGCACAACTTGAACCCGGGTGCCTATCGTGATTCCATATTGGCTTTTTCCGCTGAGATGCGGCTGTTAACAGAAGAGACAGAACGACTGACCGATCGCACGGAATATGCCTACAACGCGATCAGAGAAGCATATATGCGGCGGAACATCCAAGACACGATAAACGCAGGCCATGCTCCTGAAAAAATCGTCGTTATATGCGGTGCGTATCATGCTTCTGCACTGGCGGATCTAACGGCAGAGATGACGGATGAAGAAGTGGCGCACCTGCCGAAGCGGAGCTCGAAGCTTACCCTGATGCCTTATTCCTATTATCGATTGTCCTCACGCTCAGGTTATGGAGCGGGTAATCATGCGCCTGGCTACTTCCAGTTGATGTGGGAGCACATGCTGGACGGCACGCTTGCTGATCTGCCCATGCATTATTTATCAGCAGTTGCCCGTCAACTGCGTGAATCAGGGACGCATCGCTCAACAGCAGAGGTAATTGAAGCCGTACGTCTGGCGCAATCGCTTGCCTCCTTACACGGAGGGAGTGCGCCGACCTTGCTGGATTTACGTGATGCGGCACTTACACTGCTCGGTCGCGGTGAACTGTCTGTCATCGCTGAAGCATTAGCGCGAATTGATATCGGAACTGCAATTGGATCACTTGCTGATGGTGTTAGCCAGACACCGATTCAGGATGATCTGAACCGTTGGCTGCGCAAGCTGAAGCTGGAGAAGTACAAGACGACCGTGGCGACCGATCTGGCGCTTGATCTTCGCGAGAATCGTCGTGTCAGCTCGGAAGAAGCTGCATTTCTTGACTTGAATCGCTCATTTCTACTCCATCGGCTAACTCTGCTTGGTATATCGCTTGCGAAGCAGAAGCCGAGCGCGCAAGAGCAAGCAACCTGGGCCGAGCATTGGGTTCTTCAATGGACGCCGGAAGTAGAAATTGAAGTCGTCGAATCCACATTGCTGGGGGAGACAGTTGAGGTAGCTGCTGCTTACGTGCTTCAGCAGAGGCTGGATGGCTGCGTAACGATTGACGAGGCATCCAAGCTAATCCGCGTCGCCTGCGAGTGCGGCATGCTGACGCAGATGGAAGCCGCTCGCCAAGCGCTGCAGCGGCTGGCAGTGGACAGTCGGGATGTCGTTCAGATTGCGGCGGCTGCAAGAGACCTGTCTACGATTATCCGTTACGGTGATATAAGACGTATCGATATGACGCCATTGCTGCCGCTGCTGGAACAGCTGTTCTTCCGCGCTTGTCTGTTCCTGCTCGATGCCAGCAGCTGCAATGATGAGGCTGCCAATGCCATGATCATCGCGATGAACGAGTTGAATAGCATATCACTCGATCATAGCGAACGGGTTGATGAAGCGCTATGGCTGCAAGAATTGCAACATTTGGCAGAACGGGATGATCGGAATCCACGGTTATGCGGATTTGCCTGTGCCATATTGATGGAACGCAACGTCATCTCTGCACAGCAATGTGCAGAGGAGGTGTCACGCCGCTTGTCCCCAGGTATCCCAGCAGAGCTGGGTGCGGGGTGGTTCGAAGGATTATCAATGCGCAATCGTTATGCGCTGTTGTCACGCATGACGCTCTGGGAACAGTTGAATGAATATATTCTATCTCTTGATGATAGCGAGTTTGTAAGAGCACTCGTCTTCCTGCGGCGAGCATTCAGCACATTCGATCCGAGAGAGAAGGCGATGATAGCAGAGCTGCTTGGGGAATTGTGGGGCGTCCAACCCGAACAGGCCGAAGAATTGCTTATGGGTGAGTTGAAGGAGGAAGAAGCGAGCATGATTGACGAATTGAATGATTTTGATTTTGGGGACATATAACATGAGCACATTCGCTGAATCACAAGCACTTACACGTTGGCGGCTCATCCTCGGCCAGCCAGCGGAGGCGCAGCTGTCCAGCTATTCCATGAATGGTTGTACCCATCTGTCGGAAGAAGAACAGATCATGGATCAAGCATTGGCTGCAATCTATGACGAGACGACTGATTCACAAGGTGGATCCGGCTCATCTGCTGGCGGCAAGGGCGCAGGACTAGGCAAATCAGCACCTCGCTTATCGAAATGGCTTGGAGATGTGCGTTCCTTCTTCCCTGAAGATGTCGTATCGATCATTCAGCATGATGCGATGGAGCGAAAAGGATGGAAGCAGCTGCTGTTTGAACCGGAGGTTCTGGCACAAGTAAAGCCAGATATTCAATTAGTGGGCACGTTGCTGTCATTGAAGGGCAAAATCCCTGAGAAGACTAAGGATACGGCACGCATGCTTGTACAGGCGGTTGTGGATGATCTCGTGAAGCTGCTAGAAAATGATATACGTCGAGCGGTTACGGGGGCGCTGAATCGAAGACAGCATTCTCCACTTCCGTCTGTAAGCGGTATCGATTGGAAGAGAACCATTTCGCGCAACTTGAAGCATTATGATATGGAGCGGAAACAGATCATTCCGGAGCGGTTCTATTTCTTCGACCGCGCGCAGCGCAATAAAGAATGGACGGTCATCGTAGATATCGATCAGAGCGGATCGATGGCGGACTCCGTAATATGGGCGTCTGTTATTGGGTCAATATTTGCATCGATTCCGTCGTTGGACACACGGGTTGTCGTATTCGATACCGAAGTGGTTGATCTGACAGAACAGTGTGCTAATGATCCGGTTGACATGCTGTTCGGAATTCAATTGGGCGGCGGAACGGATATTAACAAATCGGTGGCGTACTGTGAGCAGTACATATCGGAGCCGAAGAAAACATTGTTCATTATCGTGTCCGACCTGTATGAAGGCGGCAACCGAGGAGCGCTCATTCGCCGGATGAAGGAGCTAAGGGAAGCAGGTGTAAGGACGATGTGCCTGCTCGCGCTATCTGATCAAGGCCAGCCCTTCTATGATGAGAATCTTGCTAAGATTCTAGCGCGGGATGGAACCCCATGCTTCGCTTGTACACCAAGCTTGCTGCCGGAATTGGTTGAAGGAGCTTTGAAAGGGCATGATCTGACTGAACTAGCTAAGCGGGTAGGTACCAAGTGATGTGATGCTCACAACGTTATAAATCTAAAAAGGACGGTAAGGACGGTATGTTAACCGTCCTTTTTATTTTGATTTATGAACTGGATGACAAGCTGTCATGATTGCTGAAAATTTGGTGCAGGTGATGCTCCATATGCGCCACGTAGTCTTGAATCAACCATTCCAAGGTCACGATTTGTCCGTCAGGGAGCTTGCAGGGCACATCAAGGCTTGGTTGAGAGAGGTGCGTAATCACTCGAAGGACGGTTCGATTCAAGCTGTACCATAATCTGATTACGTCTTCAATAGGGGCGTTGTTGTACTGCTGCGCATCAACCCAATAGTTCTGATTATATGGAGTGATACTTGGTGGATTTTCCGAATCGGTGGTTATTCTATTCTGCTGAAGCTGGATAAATCGTGATACATTGTTTATCGCTGAATCACATAGATGTCCAAGAATTTGCAGGCGAGACCATTTTCCTGGCGTACGCGGTTGATAGACTTCGTCTTGCAGCGCTTGAAACTGTTTAGGCACTGTCTTCAAGGCAGCTTCGAGTCTGGCAATAGAAATTGCAATCAAAGTATCCTCTCCCATGGCATTGATTTTCCATCTAGACATCTATATTGTACTGCGATCATGGGTTAGCTGCCATAGAGCCGCTAAGAAATCACTTATTAAGAAGTGTTCTCTCGCAGCAGCTCAATGACAGGAACCGTTAGAAGGATGGTTTACGGTGCATGCAACCTAGGACAGGATGAGCCAAAATATAATGGGAGATATGCGAGAACAGAGGTGAATCTTATATACCTTATTGATGGAGACTGATTGGAAGCTTATGTTTTGATGAGGTATAGGTAAATAAGAAATGCTGGATACGATGATAACATCGAGTGTATTAAAGCGATTAAATAAAGGTGGTTGGAGAGTTCACGCTGACAATTGTAATTGTATAGTCAATAAAATAAATACGCTATAACTTGCAGGACTAAAAAAGAACAATAGTGATCGAGCTATGTTGTTTACCATTGTGAGCGTGTTGATGAGCAGTTGTGTTACTCACGAGGTTACTGAGGTTGAAGTGCTGCTTTGAGGTGAATGGCTGCGAGTCAATTTCAGTCTGCGGAACAACAGTTGGTCCACTCCGAAGCGGCCTGCATTGGTATAGGCGACGAGAATGAACAACGTAAGGATAATCATGATAGGATTGGCGCTGATAGAACCACTTAGTAGAAATGACATATTCATTACAATGCCGAAAAATGCTGCAGTTCTCGTTAACCCGCCTACGATCAGGCCGATACCGACAAGAAGTTCTCCCCATTGAACCATGAGGCTGAATAGTTGGGCATTCGGGATTGCGACATGTTCGAGGAATGACGCCCACCAACCCTGAACAATAGGATTCTCGCCAGAAGCCTTTGCTAGAGCACCTTTCAAAAATCCGCTTGCATCAAAGCCTCCACCAGTCATTTTGTGCAATCCGGCTGAAACCCAGGTGTAGCCTACATAAAGCCGGAGGGCCAACAATAGTGCTGCTGCCCACACATTTTTCCGTAAAAAATCGATCATTAACCAATCCTCCTTAATATTCGTGTGATTCCCATATATAGGATGCATAAACACTTTATAGTGCAGGACGCTAATTTGCAAGCCCCATTAGAGCTATTTTTTGACTAAAAGCTTGCATTTTCTGCATGAATATAATGATTTTCACATTATTATGCGCAATCACTAGAAAAATAGTAGGAATGAGAGAATCGCTCAACCGTGCAGACGAGAATCATCTATACTTATGAAGAAGTGAAGTACAGGCTATCTCCTATTGAGAATAGGGGATAGCCTGATAGCGGCGCATGGTTAGAAATATTGAATTTGTAGGATAACCGCGCCGATGAACATGCCGCTGCCACAGCCAAGCGCATATGCGCTCAGCTTGCGGCTAACTGTCAACTTCCATTGCTGAAGTGAAGTATCGGCTTGAAGACGTCTATCTTCCTCGCGCAGTGCATTCGATGTCGCTGTGAACATGGAGCCTAGTGAAGAAGCTCCACGTACAATTGGATTCAAAAATCCAGTGCGCATAACATAAGCAAGTGCACCAATAATCATTAGAATCAGTCCATACAGAAAGCATCTGTTCACACTGCCTACATCAATTCGATCACTCATAAGCCCGAATGGGGGAGCACTAATGATGTACACGATGGCCACGACGATAATCGATGATACCGCGTATCGTGCCAACATGATTATTGCTCAACACGCTTTGCGAAGCGCAGATCTGGGTTAGAACGAACATCGAACACGATGCCTGTTACTTTTGGACTTACAAGTGCTGTATCCACGGAGAACAAGATCGGCATGATTGGCAAGTCTTCCATCAGTACTTTTTCAGCTTGCTGGAGGATTTCAACCCGTTTGTTAGGATCCAACTCGTACGTAGATTTTGCAATCAGGTCATCATACTGTTTATTGTTCCAATTTGTGAAGTTGTTCGAGTTCGTAGATTGATAGTGAACAAGTACGCCAAGCGGATCAAGGAAGATTCCTTCCCATCCTATACGTGCGACTTGGAAGTTCTTCTGCTTAAACGTATCAATATACGTTTTCCATTCTTGTGCTTCGAGCTTCACTTCAACGCCGAGATTTTCTTTGAACATTGCCTGCAATGCTTCAGCCACTTTCTTGTGCTTATCAGCAGAATTCAATTTGAATGTAACAGGCGGAAGAGTAGATAACCCTTCTTCCTTCAAGCCTGCAGCGAGCAATTCTTTTGCTTTTTGAGGATTGAACTCGTAATACTTAGCTGCATCATCACGGAAGTCATTGCCCGATGGGTTCTTGATGCCGTATGGCACATAGCCGTAAGCAGCCTGTTCGCCTGCCTTCGTTACATTCTTCGTCAGCGTCTCGCGATCGATCGCATAGGCGAATGCTTGGCGAATTTTTGGATTCGTAAATGGTTTTTCATTTACATTGAACGAATACGTATAGACACTGAACGTAGGGTGAGCCAAGTATTCTTTATTTTCTTTCTCTTGATCCAGTGTGTCGATTGGCAGTGCCGTAATCAAATCAAGGTCGCCGGTTTTGTACATTTGATAATAGGTTGTTGCATCCTGCACCATTTTGAAATGAATGGTATCCATCGAAATGGCGTCTTTGTTCCAGTAATGATCGCTCTTTGCCAGTGTGATCTCTTCGTTATGCTTCCATTCCTTCGAAGTGTAAGGACCATTGCCGACGATTGTGCTCGCTTCAGCTGCCCATTTCTCGTCTTTGTCTACGACAGTGGAACGAACCGGCAAATATGCATGTCCCATTGAAATAATCGGGAAGATACCGAGTGGTGCCTTCAATTCAACGATCAACGTATGATCATCTTTGGCTTTAACGCCAACGTCATCTGCGCTTCCTTTGCCTGTGTTGTACTCTTCTGCACCTTTAATGTAGTACAGTGAGGAAGGGTCGTACGCTGCTGTCTTCGGATTCAGTACCCGTTTCCAAGCGTATTCAAAATCTTGTGCTGTAACAGGATCGCCATTTGACCACTTCGCATTATCGCGAATCGTGAATGTATACGTCTTGGCGTCAGCAGATACATCGACTTTGCTCGCAGCACCTTCTACGATTTTGCCGGCTTTGTCATAAGTGTAGAGGCCTTCATATAGGTTATCGATAATAAAATAAGATGTTGTATCTGAAGCGAGAGCTGGATCTAGGGTATACGGTTCGCCGCCCGATAGATTCGTTGTGATCACTTGCGGAATCTTGTCGCTGGATTCTGTACCGGCAGCAGATGATTCCTTCGCTGTCCCGTTATTGCTTCCAGAGCATCCGGTTAAGGCAGTTGCGGCTAAGATAAGAATTGCTAACATCAGGTTCCATTTTTTCATGCTCGTTCCTCCAATAATATCTTCTTATGTAATAGCTCATTCTTAATACAAGTGGCAGGCAACCCAGTGATTGCTGTACACTTGCTTGCCTTCCGGCATTTGATTGGCGCATAGCTCCGTTGCTGCCGGACATCTGCTATGGAACGGACATCCGGTAGGCGGAGATAGCGGGCTTGGCGGATCGCCATGCAGTACAATTCGTTCACGAAGCCTCTTATTTGAAGGATCCGTTGTTGGAATTGCTGATAATAAGGCTTGCGTATAAGGATGAAGCGGGTTGGCGAACAATGAGCTTCGATCTGCCAGCTCCATCATTTTGCCTAAATACATAACGCCGATTCGATCACTAATATGCTTGACCATCGCCAGGTCATGGGCAATGAATAAATAACTTAAGCCTTGTTCGATTTGCAAATCCTTCATCAGATTTACAATTTGCGCCTGTATCGACACATCGAGTGCTGAGATCGGTTCATCAGCGACAATAAATTGCGGATTCACGGCCAATGCACGGGCGATTCCGATACGCTGTCTTTGCCCGCCGCTAAATTCATGCGGGTAGCGAAGCGCATGATCAGGGTGCAGCCCGACCTTCTCAAGCAGCTCAGCAATGCGCTCTTTGCGGGCCTTGCCTCTTGCCAAGCGATGTGCGTCGATTCCTTCGGCAATAATGTCGCCAACACGCAGTCGAGGGTTAAGTGATGCATGCGGGTCTTGAAAGATCATTTGCATGCTCCGATTCAGCTCACGACGTTCCAGGCCGCGTGCCCTAGCCAATTCCTTGCCATTGAACACCACCTTTCCAGCTGTAGGCTCCAGCAGGCCTACAGCGACTCTGCCTAATGTTGACTTGCCGCTGCCGCTCTCACCAACAAGGCCAACCGTCTCGCCGGGAAGGATGGATAAGCTGATTCCGTCAACTGATTTCACGCTGTGATTCGAACCTGTCCGAAAATGCTTATGCAGTTGATGGAGCTCAACAATAGGCTTCGACATATTCATTCCTCCTTGCAGGGCCTGTCCCGTGACCGATTGGAGATCGGGGATCATTCAGCCAGCAGCGAGCGCTATGCTGATCTGTGAACGAATGGGTGTCAGGCAGATGCTGCAGGCAGACCTGCATGGTATAAGGACATCTCTTCGCGAAGGGACAGCCAGTGATCGGTTCGGATAACTCTGGAGGAGACCCTTCAATCGGTGTCAGCCGTTCATCCTCGGAGGTATCCAGCTTCGGCGTGGACTGAAGCAAGCCCCATGTATATGGATGCTTCGGACGCTCGAAGATATCTTCGACTGTGCCTGTTTCCACAATCATTCCGGCATACATGACTGCAACGCGATGCGCAACCTCAGCCACGACACCGAGATCATGGGTAATGAGCAGAATTGAGCTTCCCATCTGTTCTTGCAGCGTTGTCAGCATGTCAAGAATTTGGGCTTGAATCGTGACATCCAGTGCGGTCGTAGGCTCATCCGCTATCAGCAGCTTGGGATTGCAGGCGAGTGCAATAGCGATGGATACACGCTGCCGCATTCCTCCACTAAATTCATGCGGGTATTGACTGTATCTTCGTTCCGCATCTGGAATGCCTACGAGCTGCAGCAATTGTATCGTTCTCGTTCGTGCATCGGTTCTGGTAAGCTTCTGATGCTGTCGCAAACCTTCACTGATCTGCGTACCGATCTTCATCGTTGGATTCAAGGATGACATCGGATCTTGAAAGACCATACCAATCTCGGAACCCCTTAGTTTCCTCATCTGAGAGCGAGAGAGTGAAGTGATGTCTTGGCCTTGAAAATGAATGTCTCCACCCTTCAGCTTCGCATGTGGAGCAGGGAGCATTCCCATAATGGTTCGAGCGGTTATGCTTTTGCCGCTGCCGCTCTCGCCGACGATTGCGAGTGTTTCCCGTTCATCAATATGGAAGGACACGTCTCGCACGGCTTGAAGCTCTCTATTTCTTGATTGGAATACAACATGCAATTGTTGAACTTCGAGCAAATGCTTCATGAGTGCACCTCCTTATTGTTGTGATCGTGGATCTAGGGCATCCTGCAATCCATCTCCAAATGCGTTGAATGCGAACATGGTGAGCGAAATCATCAATCCTGGGAAGAACAGTCGCCACCATTGGCCGCTTAATATGACGCCAAGTGAATCGTTGGCCATTGTGCCCCAGCTGGCATCAGGTGCTTGTACACCTAGACCGAGAAAACTTAGAAATGATTCAGAGAAAATTGCCGCCGGAATCGTAAACGTTAAGTTGACAATAATGATGCCCGCAGCATTCGGGAGCAGATGCTTAAAGATTATGCCAGCATGAGATGTGCCAAGCTTATGCGCTGCAAGTACATACTCTTGCTGCTTAAGCTGTAGAATCTGTCCACGTACAACACGCGCCATTCCAACCCAGCCTGTTATAGATAGGGCGATAATCATGGTGAAAATTCCTGGCTTCATAACGACAAGAAGCAAAATGATTACGAGCAAGTAAGGGATGCTGTATAAAATTTCAACAATGCGCATCAACACATTATCAACGCGATCACCGAGCCTGCCGCGACCTGCCATATATCCTGAAATGCCACCTACTAAAATGCCGACGACAAGATCAATTGCCGCTGCTGCGAATCCGATCGTAAGCGAGATACGTGCTCCTGCCCAAGTTCGCGCCCACACATCGCGTCCCAAATCGTCAGTTCCAAACCAATGTTCTCCGGAAGGGGGGAGGTTCGTAGCTGTTAACGATTGAGCGCTCGAAGAATAGGGAACGAGCGATGGACCAATCGCGGCGAGCAAAATAATGACCAGCAGCAGCACGAGTCCGAGTACGGCGAGCTTGTTGCGCGATAGCTTGCGCAATCTATCCTGCCACAATGGAACGCTGCGAGCTGCGAGCTGATGCTCTGCTTGGTGGCTGCGTTCGATGGGATGGAACAGATGATCCAGTTCGGCTGATGAAGCTTTCATGCTAATCTCCTTTGCTAGCAAGTTTAATTCGCGGATCAACGATCCGGTAAGACATGTCGATTAAAAATAACGTAACGACTAATACGACGCTGTAAAAAATCGTTGTGCCCATAATGACGGGATAGTCCCGATTGAAAATACTATCGACGAAGTATTTTCCGATACCAGGGATCGCAAAGATCTTCTCCACCACAAACGTGCCTGTGAGGACGGATGCGAACAGGGGGCCCATGAAGGAAAGTACAGGAATTAAGGAATTTTGCAATCCATGACGAATCACAATTTTCCAAGTAGGCAGACCCTTGGCTTCTGCTGTATGTATGTATTCCTGTTGCAGTACTTCCAACATGCTCGTTCGCACGAAGCGGGCAATGATCGCGATCGGCGCAACTGCAAGCGCGAGTGAGGGAAGAACGGTATGCTTCCAAGTTCCCCATGCAGCGACGGGTAGAAGACCCCATTTCACCGACATGTACTTAATAAGCAATGGTGCCAAGATGAAGCTCGGAATCGAGATGCCGAGCATCGCAATCATCATCGCAACAAAATCCAGCGCGCGGTTATGATGAAGGGCGGCAACCGTGCCTAGACCGATTCCGACCACGATTGCAAGCAGCATCGATTGAATGCCGAGTATCGCTGATGGTAGAAATCCGCGGGCTATCAAGGTGTTAACATCCGTAGTCTTGGATTGGATCGATGGCCCTAAGTCCAGGGTGAGCAGGCTCTTCAAATACAATAAGTACTGTGTAGGCAAAGGCTTATCCAGGTTATACCTTGCCCTCATGTTATCCAATACGGACTCTGGCAGCGTCTTCGAATCTGAAGCGAATGGATCACCTGGGATCATGTGCATGATCACGAAGGTCAACGTAACAATGATCCATAGCGTGACCAGCATGGCGAATAAGCGTTTCAGCACAGCCATTATTCTGTTGTCTCCTGTTCATTTAAAATCTCATAATACACATTGAATAAATCGGGATTAAAATTAAATAAAATCTCCTAACGAAATCGTAATCAACCGGTTGTTAAAAATTAAATCTGATAGGATTAGTATGAATAATAGGATAGAAGGTTGGAAATGTCAATGTAATACTATGTAAATTTCAAAATTTAAATTTCATTTCATCAGCGCATACACTTTAGAGGTAAGAAAGGGGGAAACGATGCCATTCCGTTGATTGTAAAGGGATATACTGGTACAATTGGTTATATTCAAATATTACTACATAATGAAATGAGGGGATCGTTTGTTATACATGCGTATCGACTTAGAACTTCTCCATGCAAAGTCTATATTATGGACATGAACGGTTGCTTGTGTGGAGTTACATCTCTTAACCGTTCACTTTCATTTTGACTTTCATGGTGAAAATACGTTTATAATGTAGGCTTTGCTCCCTTAAAAGAGACCAATTTTTTAAGGAGCGAAGGTATCATGAAATATATGAAGGCGAATGAATGCTTGCCAGAACATCTACTATTAGAAATACAGAAATATGTCTGTGGTGAATTCATATACATTCCAGCACCGCAAGGTTCTCGTAAAAAATGGGGCGAAAACTCTGGGATTCGAAGAGAGCTCCAACTTAGAAATGAGAAGATTCGGCACTATTTCCGTGAAGGGGCATCGATTGATCAGTTATCTGAACAATATTGCCTATCTGTAGATAGCATCAAGAAAATTGTATACAAGAAATAAGGAATGGTAGACCCACCCTGCTTCGAACGCAAGGCGGGTCTATTTGGTGTCAATGCTATAATCATTGTCCGTTATAGGATCGTTTGTGGATTAGTAGAGATATCTCCAAAGGTAAAATGTCGCATAAGCTTCCCAGCCGCTCCACTTCTCGGACATCTCTCGCAATTCGCTCTTCGTCGGCTTTCTGTCGGAGCCGAGGCGATGGCGAATGGCATTATGAAGTCCGACATCATCGATCGGAAATGCAGACGGCATTCGCAAGCAGCGCATGAGTACGTAATTGGCCGTCCATGGTCCGATTCCACGTATTTGCGTCAACATCTGTTCGGCTTGCTTGAAGTCGCCGGCTGCGAGCAGCATTTCTTTTGACAATCGCTTATCGGCAATTAGCTGTGCAGTTTGGATTAGGTACTCGCATTTTCGTTCGGTCATGCGCAATTGCTGCAGATCTTGGACGGCTAGAGAAGCGATATCGTGGGCAGTAGGATAGATCCAGTAGGTGTTCCCATCATATGTAATTCGCTTGCCAAAATGTTCGACTAGTCTCCGCTTCAACGTATACGCAAACGCAAGATTAATCTGCTGGCCAATAATTCCCCAGCTCATCGCTTCAAATAGGTCAGGGATGCCAATGATTCGCAATCCAGAGAATGACTGGACAGCATGTTGAAGCAAGGGATCGTTTTGGGCCAGAGCGTAAAAGGGTGCCAAGTCAGTGTCTAGGTCGAACCAATCTCGAACGTAATGTTCGACAGCTCGATGTTCCTCCGGATTACGAGGAACCGTATTTCCAAGATAGACAATGTTCAGAGATTGATCTTCATTGGCGCTAATTTCTACGATTGGCGAACTATGTTCAAGAGGAATTGCCTTACATACCTTGTGTTGTTGTATCTCATATAGACATTCATTGGTCGTACGAGATAAGTAGTTCAGATTCTCGTTGAAATTGAATTCCGTAGGAACCTCCAACCGCGTCCGATTTTCCTTGTGTTCCATCGTCATGTTATCCCTCCCTGCACGAGAAATATCTCCTATTATAGTTGTATCATACTTCCGAATCACATGGATTTCGAAATATTGCGTTTCCATTCCTATTCGCGTACATAGCCCCGTCTATCAGGTTATACTGGAAGAGGAGGTGAAGTTCTATGCCAGAGAGGAACGAACCTATTCGGTTCACAGTCTTGTCTGAAGATGGGGGGAAGCAAACCATCATGCTAGGTATAGCGACAGATGAACAGTGGCAGGCCATCTTAGGGAATGATTCATCCTACGATCACCACTTCATCTATGCAGTGAAGACAACAGGGATCTTCTGCAGACCCTCATGCAAGTCAAGACCTCCAATTAGAGCGAACATATGTATATTTCAGAATGCGGAACATGCACAGAAGGCTGGATTTCGCCCGTGCAAACGGTGCAAACCATCAGGAGAACGAATGCCGGATCAGGAGTGGGTCGCACAGATCGTTCAATGCATTCACAGCCGTTACGCGGAGTCATTGACGCTTCAAGCACTCGCCGAATTTTGTCACGGCAGTCCTTATCACTTACAGCGTACATTTAAGCGGGTAATGGGGGTATCTCCGATGGAATATGTTCAGCGTACGCGCATGCATCATGCCAAGCATCTACTTATTCATTCCAAGTATCCCGTTGCGGACATAGCGCAGACAGTAGGGCTTTCGAATACCCCGTATTTTATCACCTTGTTCAAAAAAATGACCGGACATACACCGGCAGCCTATCGGATGCGCGAATGGAATATCGATCAGGATGAGATAAGCGGAGGAGAGAACAATCATGGGAACTGAGAACCTCAATATATATTGGACATTGTTGCAACATGATGAATGGCAGCTGTATATTGCTGCTTCAGAACGCGGTTTATGTTATATTAGCGGTCAGAATGAATCATTTGAACAGCTTAGTCAATGGGCTGAGCGGCACTATCCCGCTGCTGGTCTAGTACGTGCTGATGAACGTATGCGTCCATTTGTTACGGAAGTAGCGGAATATTTGGCAGGGCATCGTACGGAATTCGCTGTGCCGCTGGATATTCAGGGCACTCCGTTCCAATGTGAAGTATGGGAAGCACTGTGTGCAATACCCTACGGTGAAACTCGAACTTATTCCGAAATCGCGGAACAGGTAAAGAAGCCGAAGGCCGCGCGAGCCGTTGGCAGTGCTATCGGGGCGAATCCTATTCTGATTACGGTGCCCTGCCATCGCGTCATTGGGAAGGATGGTTCTATAACGGGCTATCGAGGTGGGCTTGAGATGAAGAGGCGTCTTCTGCACGTTGAACAACGGCCTGCGATCAAGTCATGACGTAGAAGGTTGATAAAGATTGATCGCTGTCGTAGGGAGGAGTGAGGCGAATGATTGACTTACAATTTACTACACCGAAAACGCTGCTGAATAAAGGTACCGGATTCCTAGCCGACTATTCCCATACACTGAACCCATATACCGGCTGCTCATTCGCCTGCTCTTATTGTTATGTGCGACAAATGCCAGTGGCTAAGTTCCGCAAGGCGGCATGGGGCAGCTGGATTGATATTAAACAGCAGGCGGCAGCGGTGCTGCGCAAAGAACTGCGCCGAGCGAAGACGAAGGGCAGAGTCACGATCTTCATGTCATCAAGTACTGATCCCTATCAGCCGATCGAATACAAGGAACAGGTAACTCGTTCGCTGCTGGAGGTTATGGCTGATGAGCAGCCTGAATTCCTATTGGTGCAAACACGCAGCCCACTTGTTCAGCGGGATATCGATCTGCTGCAGCAGATGAGGGACAGGGTGCGTGTAAGTATGACGGTTGAGACCGATAGGGAAGAGATTCGCAAGCATTTTACGCCTGGGGCGCCGCCAATTGCAGCTAGATTGAAGGCTTTGGAACAATTGCGTCTGGAGGGTATTCCGACGCAGGCAACGATCGCTCCCGTTCTTCCAAGCAGTGAATCGTTTCCACAGAAGCTGGCAGGGCTGACGAATCGAATTTGTATCGATGATTACGTTATGGGTGATGGCAGCGGGGGAGCTAGAACGAGACAATTGGGAATATTCAGATTGTACGAGGAGCTCGGTTTACAAGAATGGTACGAGCCAGATGCATATCAGCTTGTGTATGATCGGTTCAGACGCGTGTTTGCTCCCGATCAACTTCATATTAGCCAGAAGGGATTTGCCCCAGCGTAGACATTGATATTATAGACAGCAATGCAATTAAAGCCAGTGAGTACAGATAGCAAATGCATGAATTACTGTAGGGATTTTATAGACTGTACAGACGTACAGAAGGATAGACAGCGTGGGAAGCTGGGCAGTTCGCCGACTCCGATAGCTGTCTATTTTTTTTGCCTATATACAAAATGAATAGGATGCGTTATTGTTTATATGACTAAACAAACTAAAATAGTCACACGAATGAAAGTTTATTGGCATCATACATAGGAGCGTGAAGCAGATGACACAGGTTCATGTACAAGGTTGGGTGGCAGCAGGATTTGAAGAAGTGGAAGAAGAGTTCGTACGGAACTTTACGAGGCGCAAAGAAACGGGTGCAGCATGTGCTGTATATGTACAGGGCAAGAAGGTTGTAGATTTATGGGGCGGGGTATCAGATCCTTATAGCGGAACATTATGGCAAGAGCATACGATGGTACCGGTATTTTCAAGCACGAAGGGCTTTGCAGCTCTGGCAGGGGCACTTGCGGTATCTCGGGGGCTTCTCGATTATGATGAGCAAGTCAGTGCCTATTGGCCCGAATTCGCCGTTCATGGCAAAGAACGCATCACAGTTAGGCAGCTGTTGTCGCATCAAGCTGGACTGTGCACGGTAGATACATTACAATTGGAGAAGTTTGCAGATTTAGATACGGCTCAAGTTGCCAATAAGCTTGCGAACGCAAGGCCGGAATGGACACCAGGCGTGAAGCATGGCTACCACGCTTGGACAGTTGGTTGGTATATCGGTGAGCTTATACGCCGAGTAGACCCAAGAGGAAGAAGCTTGGGCCGTTTTTTCCACGAGGAGATTGCGAGTTCGCTTGATGCGGAATTCTATATTGGTCTGCCTGCTTCGGTGCCAGATGCAAGACTGGCTCAGGTGAGAGGCATTAACAGCCCAGCTCAAATCTTGAAGCATATTCATGAGATTCCCTTCTCCATGCTGCTGGGGTTCCTCAACCCTCGCTCGTTAACAGCGCGGAGCATGGTTGATCCGAAGCGGCTAGTTGCGAATGAGAACTTCAACCGTCGTGAGATGCTGGCGATCGAATTTCCATCCGGCAATGGAATTGGCGAGGTACGCGCAATGGCTGGCATATATGGTGAATTTGCTGCGGGAGGCAAGAAGCTGAACTTGTCCCAATCGGTGCTTCGAACGCTAGAGGCACCACCGGAGCTGCCATCATCAGGCGCCTATGACTATGTGAATCGGACCAAGCTGGCTTATTCCGTCGGATTCTGGAAGCCCATTGAAGGGCATGCGTTCGGCAGCAGCCACCGGGCATACGGACATCCGGGAGCCGGAGGTTCCTTCTGCTATGCAGACCCAGACTATGAGCTGGGATATGCCTACGGGTTAAATGAGATAGGCGGGTATATGGACAATAATCCGCGTGAAAATGCGGTGCGCCAGGCGGTATATCGCTGCCTGAAGTAAAGGAGAGGGTCATTATTCCGAAGTTTAGTGAGAGCGAGAGAGAAGCGGTTCGTTCATGCCTGATGTCCACAGGCAAGGAACTGTTTACTCAATATGGGCTGAAAAAAACGAGCGTTGATGAAATTGTAAAGGCATGCGGCATCGCGAAGGGATCGTTTTATGCCTTTTTCCAGTCGAAGGAAGAACTGTATTATACCATCATGCAAGAAGAAGAAACGTTCAAGGATCAGAAGATTCGAGAAATGCTGAACAGTGAACGATCTCCGAAGGAACTGCTGAAGGGTTTGTTCGATTTGTCATTTGAGATGTTGGAGACAAATCCATTCCTGAAACGAGTTCAACAGCGAGACGAATACGAATTGCTGATCAGAAAATTGCCTAAAGATAAGTTGGAAGAACATATTCAAGCTGACAATCGAGCTGGTGCCGAGCTGATTAAGCAGTGGCAGGAGAAGCAGGTCATTATTGATAAAGACCCAGAAGTCATTATCGGTTTACTGCGCTCGGTTATGCTGCTGTCATTGCACAGAGAGGAAATTGGAGGTAAGTTCGATCAGGTCAAGGAACTGCTGCTTGAATGTGTGACGGAGGGACTGCTTCGCAAATAACAGGAACACAGCTTCATAATCTTACCATCAAAGTTGTACTGCTGATCAGAAGGCGGTGCAACTTTTTTATTAGGCAATGTCCCTTTTGTGTGAGTTTAAGTGTTGTATAGGTGAGGGAAGGAGGGGAAAGTTGGAATGGAGTCTGTTGAAGGGTTTGTTGAACAGGTGCAGGCAGGCCAAATCGAAGAGTATATCCATATCATTAATACCTACCAAAACCCGTTATTTCTATACTGCTCACGTCTGCTAGGAAACAAGCATGAAGCAGAAGATGCTGTTCAGGACATATTCGTGAGATCCTACGAGAAAATTCACTTGTATAAGCCAAATGTATTGTTCTCTTCTTGGCTATATAAGATTGCTTACCATTATTGCCTCAATCTAATTCGCAAGCGCAACATACAACAAAAATTCAAATGGTGGTTTACACAAGAGTCGACAACGGAGAGTGCTGAAGACACCGTCGGGAAGTCATTATTTGATGAGCCGCTTCATTCCGCATTGAAGCAACTTAGCGTGGAGGAACGGAACTTATTAGTTCTTCGCGTATTTGAGGAAAAGTCCTTTGCAGAGATCGGTGAGATTCTGAATAAAAGCACGGAGACAGTGAAGAAACGGTTTGGACGTACTAGAATCAAATTGCAGCAGTTCATGACTGAAGAAGGGGGGCGGGTTCGATGGAGCGAATCAGATCTATTATCGAAGATGAAGAAATAAGACGATATGAGCGAGAACTTGATACTGAATTGATGATCGATATTCGCGAACCCGTTATGCAGCGCATTGATAGTCTACACATACATAGGAAACCCATGAATCGTCCAAAAGCAAGATTTCGTAGAAAGACGATCATTGTTCTTGCCTCCATCATTGTTGCGTTAACCTCTATCTCGGGATATGCGGCATCTAGAATAATCCAAATTCTTAATTCCAAAGGGGATGTCGTTGTTGAGACGAAAGAAATGAATTACACTCCAGGTGATATTCGCATAGATAAGACACTAAAGGAATATGGGGAAATGGTGAAAGCACAATTAAAGCCGGGGGAATGGGCTGCGTATTACGTTGAAGATGAACAGTTTGCTCATTTGACTACAATAAATAGAGTTAATTTTGAATATAATCCGGTCGTGCATACCAATTATGATCGTATGCAGCAGGAGATCAAGGATAAAGCTGGAGTGCCTGCCGTCGATATAGCAAATGCTCCAACAGGGCTAAAGTTTGAGTCAGGATGGGTATTTCCGAGTGTATATCCATTTGACGATATAAAAAGATTAGCAGAACAATTGGAGAAAGAATCAAAACAAGCAAAAAATAATCAAAACCTGTTTATCAAACCTCTAGCTTGGAAAGAAGTAGGCAGCTCACGCGCGAACTTCAATTACGATGGAAATCAACTAAAGTTGATAGGTTTTTACCATACTCAGTCGCGAGTGGTCTCGCAAAACACTTCAGAAATTGCCGTTTCCAAATTAAAGTTGAACGGGATGGAAGTTCTGTACAAAGAAAATGTAAAAGGGAAAAATGCCAGCTTCAAGCATCAAGTAGAATGGATGCGGGAGGACGAAAATACCTATTATATGTTGTCTGATGAAGCGGAAAGTAAGCTATCCAAATCCGAGTTTATTGAGATTGCGAAAAGTATGGTAGGGAAATAGGCATGCTTGAAAGCGGCGGCCCTAGGGGCCGTTATATTTATTTTAAAAAACAGATCTTTTCCGTCCCTTTTTGCTTGTGCCAAGTGTTATACATAGTGAGAGTCAGGTGAGTCAGTTCATTTGGTTCCATTATAGGCATCAAATACAATGGGAAGAAAGGGATGGACAAATCATGAAATCAAAATCATTTCTAATTACCATGTGCGCCGTTCTTGCGATGTCAATGAGTATAAGTCAAGTGGTGACGGCAAAGGAAGCTTCTGCAGCTAAGGGATCATCCACGAAGAAAATGGAGTCACAAAAAAAGGAAGATGCCAAGCAAAATGGAGAGCTTACCATCAAGGATGGAGAGCTTTATGCTACGTATACAAGCAAGGATAACTCCATTAATTTTAGTTTCAGAATGATAACCGGCGAAACTTATGAGGAGTTTCTCAAACAAGCTGTTCAGTATAAAGCTCCAAAGTTTACGGAGCCAGCTTCCTTGCCTAAAGGTTATGTGTTTATCAAAAGCGAAATCACTCCTCCATACCCTGATTCGTTCAGTGAGGCATATCGGGTGCTACTTGACCAATTGAAAAAGGAAGCAAAAGGGAAAAAGGAGTATCAAAAGAAGCTGAGCTGGAAGGAAGCCGGGGAGGCAGGAGTCATGTATGCGAAGGGTTCGGACTTCATTTTCTTGACAGTGACTAGAATGCAGCCTCTGACTATCGAAAAAACACCCGCGGCTCCTGTTGGCGGAAAACTGGAGAAGGTTAAGGTAAATGGATTAGATGCGGTTTATACGACAGGGAGCAGTGCACTTTATTCGAATGTACTGATGTGGCAAGTCGAAGAAAAGAAGCTTGAATATCGGATTTCTACGAATAAGAAAAGCCCATTAACGAAGGAAGAACTTATTCAAATCGCAGAAAGTTGGAATGCTGCAAACTAACGGTTTCCCCTGATTTCAGGAACATATAAGAAAGCCCTAGACGATGTCATAGGGCTTTCTTGCATGCACATGTTGCGTCTTGCTTTTATAGCAGTTTGTCTGCGAAAGGAGTAACAAGCTGTAATTTCACGCGTTCTCGAAGCTCCTGCATATGACTAACGAGGGACGCACGATTTTCTTGAATGTAGTCTGCTGTTTCTATTAATGCTGTCTCCATGTGAGCGGCATGAGTTGGTATGATAATAGATGGGAGACTCATCGAATGTACAAAGTCATACGATTTGAAGCGGTAGCCCAAGCAGATGAATGGGATTCCTGCAGCAGCGGACAATACATTGGCGTGTAGTTTCAGGTTGACAGTGAAATCGAATCTTTGTACTAGTTTTAAATAGGAGTCAAGGGAATGAATCTCTTGATCGAATACGACATGGTCTGGGAATCCGATTTTTTGCTGCAAACGTTTGGCGGCTTCACGGTCTGGTCCCCATACCACATAAATGTAGATCTTGTATCCCTCTCGAATCCAGCGCTGTGCCGCATAGGCAAGTTCATCTTCTACAACGGATTCATTGCGTCCATAGATGCGATTATAAGACGTTCCCCAGTTCAGACCGATCCAGCGTTCACTAGTTTGTCTCACACCTGCATGGTCTGAAGTAGGGAGCGGGGCCAGCATGGCGGGATCCCCGCTAATGGATACACGATCCATTTGTACACCGTTGTTGGACAAGTATTCGTAAGTCCATGGACCTCGAATGCCGCAATATGCCGCATTGCTGATAACCTCTTGCAGCATTGTGCGATATTCGGCACTATCAGCTGCAGGTTCAGGGCTTAAGGAGCGGTCATCATTGATCATCAGCCGACTGAGTCGATCATGTCCGCTGCCCCAGATAATTGTTGTTTTGTTCTTCTTGGCAGCGTGATACATAATATCAACATACCCTGGTATAAGAAGAGAACCTCCGCCAAGCACTACGGTGTCATAAGGGGAGATATCGTTCACATCAACACCTGGCAATGAAGGGATAATTTCGTACTTATCCGGTTCCAAATATTCCTGTGACATGTTCTGGAACATGCTCCACATCCATTCATCCCCGAAATTGTTGTAGCCAATCCACCCCAGATATAGTATTTTCCTCATTTGTGTTGCACCTCCTCTTGGCCGGCTTGCAGGATTACATGTCGATAGAGATCTTCCAACTGATTCACGATTTTGTGAATATCGAAATGCTCTAACGTCCACTTAAGGCCCTGTAACCCGGTCTTGCGCAAGGATGCTTTATTAGCCAATGCCTCGCGCAGTTCATTCGCGATTAATTCTTCGGACGGCTTACATACGGAAGCATGGTCACCGAAATATTGCTTCCATGCCTGTTCATACGTGGATGGCGTGACAAGCCCGAAGTACCCGTGGTTGCCGATAGCAATTACCGGCTTGCCGCAGGCCATTGCCTCCAATGCTACTCTCCCTGTGCCGACGACTATATCGGCGAGACTTAGATAATCGCGAACCTTTTTTTGACTTCCTACCATGTGAATGAACGGTTGTCCAATTTCAGATTCGATGCTTTTGGACAATTCACGAATTTCGTGATATTGATGCCCATCTCCGACGATGACGACATTCAGTTGAGAACGTCCTTCCAAGCGCAGTCTTCTCGCAGCCCAGATGAGCATTGTGCACACATAAGCCTTGTCCCATGACAACCTGCTGGCGTACACGATGGTGTCTGCATGATCCGGTATACCGAGACGGCTTCGTAAAGAGGAGGAATCCACTTCAATGAACTCGTCCGGATTTACTCCATTTGGGATTAGCTCGGATTGAATATTCATGCCCTCCAAAAATTGCTTTACTGGATGGCTTACACTAATGACAGCGTCACTATATTGATTCATACTAGTTAATTGATCTTCAGGATAATAAGTGCCATGAGCGGTAAATACAACGGGAATTCCTAGCTCTTTTGCTGCCATTGCGGCGTATAGGCCAGACGGTGACTGGTGAACGTGAACGACGTTGATTTTCTGAGTTTTCATGATTTGCTTTAATGAGGAGATGATTTTTGGCAGCATGTGGTTCTGCAAATGAAGAAGTGTTCCTGGCGATAAATCAACAGCGTGAATTTGACATCCTGCTCGTGCATAAGCCTCATACATATTGCCGCTGGCGCCGGCGTATATCGAGTGAATTCCACGCTTTTTAAGGGCTTTAACAATGCTAAGCACATGCGTCTCTGTACCCCCGATGGCTAAGCTATCCATCACCATCATCACGCGTATACGATTAGGATTCATTCGATGGATCCTGCTTTTTTGAAAAATATTTTCGAGAGCGTTGTTTTGGGTGACTGCGGTAGTAATAGAGAACGTCAGGGATGTTGTCAATATTCAAATGGTTAGGATCCAGAGAACGAGCAATAAAATCATAATCTTCCGCGCCTTTTACACGTCTTGTGTGACCGCCTATACGATCGAACAGAGCGCCGCGCATCATGATTGTGCCATGACATACACAGTGCCCTCCCTTGCGATAGGTTGTACGGATATGCTCTCCATAGCGAAGCCACTTCGGGATTGTAACGACCTCGTTCGGGTCATGTTCGAACACGTGATAGTTTGTGCCTAGCAATTCAATATTTTGATGAGCTTCAAGATAGTTGATTTGCTTTTCCAGCCGCTGCAAATGGGAGATATCATCGGAGTCTTGGATTGCAATGTACTCTCCCTTGGCCATATAGAATCCAATTGTCATTGCTCCTGCATACCCGATATTCCGGGGAAGTGCCATTGTAAATATCGAATTATAATTGGGTAAGTTTATGCGATTATCGAGAAGCCAAGCTTGTGTCTGTTGGATGGAATCATCGGTCGAGCCATCATCAATCAGGATGATCTCCCAATTTGTATACGTCTGCTGTAGGATGCCGTTCAGGCATTCCTGCAAATAAGCTGCACGGTTATAATTGGGAATTACCACACTGACAAGTCCTTTAATTCGAGAATAAGTCATATTTATACCACTCCAATATCAGAATTCAATATGAAATTAAATAATACGAATGTAAGAAATGGATTTTAATGGGAAAACAGCGTATTGACCATTCTCATACCCAGATATGCTTGATGTGCGCAGCGTTAGCTTGGTATCATCGACAGAAATGAGCGTACCGGTTGTAGTCTCCAACGAAGTAGCAACTTGCAGATTAGAACCGATTAGGGGTCTAAGCTTGTCCATCATGGTCATCACCTCCTCTCATGAGATTAACCAGCTTGCAGAGAAATCGCATTGGCCAGCTGCACAATAACGACCAAATCTTCAGACTCCATAATTTCGACATAATCGTTTCCGACCTCTGTGATTATCCCTTCGACGATTCCAGCCGGTGTATTTATGGACACATTCCGATTCACATACCTCTCAATCATTTCCTGAAGTGGAGAGGAGGGGGAATGTGGCGTGTTCAGTTTTTCCATTTCCTGTTTGACTTCAGTTTTGAGTCTTTTAATGATGGGATTATCCTCATTTGGATTGCTAAGCAGTGAATCATGCATTGCTTGTTTAACAATATTGCTAATTCCTTCGAGCAGTGCTTGCAGCTCTTTCTCATTTGCTCTGAACCACATAAGCGTCTCACCTGATTTCTTCATTTTTCGATAAAATATGATACATTTTATACGTTTCCTAGCTGATTTGATTGAGCAGATATACGAAATCTATGAAAATGTTTGTTTGTATGGAAGCAATTATCATGTAAAGTTTCAATTTATTATCATTTTCAGAGACAGTTTTGTCTTCAGTTTCGAAATAGAGAAGGAAGATAAATAGGCAGAGTTGACTTTCTTTATGGTTGTAACTATAATAGTTACATCAAAGGAGTTATTTTTTTGTTATAGCTGTAACTACAGTTGTTACATCATATTGAGATATGGAAGGCGAGGACTTGAATATGACTGTGAAGATTAAAGCCTATTCTGATTTTGTATGTCCGTTTTGTTTTCTGGGCAAAGGCCCGTTGGATGAAATCGTAAAGGAGAAGGACGTTGAAGTGGAATGGATGCCATTCGAGCTTCGTCCCGAACCATATCCGAAGATCGATCCATGGAATGAACCTGATAAGCTTGCATCGTGGGATGCATTTATTAAGCCAACAGCAGAGAAGCTCGGCATCGATATGCGTCTGCCGCATGTATCTCCTCATCCATATACCAACCTGGCGTTTGAAGGGTATCAATATGCGAAGGAACAAGGCAAGGGCAACGAATATATTCAGCGCGTGTTTACAGCCTTTTTCCAAGAAGAGCAGAATATCGGGGAGATTGAAGTATTGACGAAGGTCGCAGAGAAGCTTGGCTTGGATGCAGCAGCGTTCCGCGAAGCGCTCGAATCCCGCACATATCGGGAAGCCCATCAAGCAGCGATCAAGCATGCTTATGAAGAGGCTCGCATCTCAGCTGTACCGACATTCATTATCGGCGATCAGGTGATTCAAGGTCTGGCCAGCAAGGAGCGTTTGGCTCAAGCCATTGATCGCGCAGCTTCCAAGCAGTCATTTGACTCGGTTGAAGGTATGCAGTGCGATCTCGATGGAAATTGCTAAGTTTATCATGTATACCAATCACATTATTTATAAATGGAGGAAACCTCAATGACAACATTCAAAGACGCAATCATCAACCGCCGTTCCATTCGCAAAGTAACGAAAAATCCAGCGATTACAGAAGAGCGCATCCGTGAAATTTTGAAAACATCCTTGCATGCTCCAACATCATTCAACATGCAAAGCGGCCGTATGGTCGTATTGTTGGACGGTGAACATGAGAAGTTCTGGGACATCGTGAAAGAAACGCTGCGTGCTCGCGTTCCGGCAGAGAACTTTGATGCAACCGTTCAAAGACTGGCAGGCTTCCGCGATGGTGTAGGAACAGTCTTGTTCTTCGAGAACCAAGCAACGATTCAGAGCATGCAAGAAAATGCTCCTAGCTATAAAGAGCAATTCCCGTTCTGGTCCCATCAAGGCAGTGCAATGCTGCAATATGCAGTATGGACAGCGCTGGAAGCAGAGGGTATCGGAGCTTCCCTTCAGCACTACAACCCGATCGTAGATGAAGAAGTGAAGCGTACATGGGATATTCCGCAAGAGTGGTCGTTGATCGCGCAAATGCCATTCGGTGAGCCGAATGAGCAACCAGGTGAACGCAGCTTCCTGCCGTTTGAAGAAGTTGTAACGTTCCACAAATAAGATTATGTAGTAAAATAGTTAGTTTTCGTGGGAGGGCTGGATATGGAAAGTCAGCAAGCAAATGTAGACATCATCCGCCGCACCTATGAAGGGCCTGAATTTCTGTTTGGAGCATTAACTGACAGCACGGTATGGACGGAAGCGGCCGGATATCCGTACGGTGGCACATTCCATGGAGCCGCTAGCATTAAGAGCAATGTTTTTGAACGCTTAGGAACGGACTGGGACGGCTTTGTCGCCACTGTGCACACCTTCCATGAGGTTACGAAGAAAAATATCGTAATTACAGAAGGCGTTTATACCGGAACATACAAGGCTACAGGGAAATCCATTTGTGCAGATTTCGTACATGTATGGAAGCTTGATGATGGAAAAATTACAGCATTCAAGCAATACGTTGACAGTCATGTTGTTGTTCAGGCTATGTCTTAGCATCATGAATAGAAGAAGCATGTCTCTCGTTGCGAGGGCATGCTTCTTTGTGTTTGAAGCGCCGTCACTTGTGCTTCATCCGGTATCACTCGTCAATTAACTCCAGCAAATAATCCGTATACTTTTCCTCGCTCATTCCCGATATGGCATCACGAAGTCTATCCTCAGCTTGCTCAGGAGATAAAGCTTCAAAGTCTGCTTCCTGCATACTTATCATTCGCGCTTGAAATTCAGGCGCACTATGCTGCGTTATATATTGAATCACTTGCTGCAGGGGCATTTTCTTGAGCGCCCATATACTGATACCATCACTCACGGAAGTACCTCCTTCTATTTGTTGAATTGGCATATACCGTTATCGTGTCCGATTTCCGAGGCTCAGATTCTTAGATACTCCATATTCCTTATTAGGGTTGACACTGCTGTTATAGAGGAGTAGGATGGGAATATAGAGTTTTGAACATCTGTTCAAAACGATCGTTCAAAACAAATGTTCAATAAATGGGGCCAGCATATTCGCAGTTCCAATACTCAATTTCAATGTTCAATTTTTTGTTCACTGCTAGTGTCAATATCAACCTAGAACTTATTTCAATAACAACATGAGAGGAGAACAAAGATGGTTCAAGACACAAATGACGTGAAGGCAAAGATTCTCGGCGCGGCGAAGAAGCTGTTTGCACGCAATGGGTTCGAAGGAACAACGGTAAGGCAAATTTGCGAAGAGGCAGGAGTAGCGCTCGCGCTTGTCTCGTACCATTTTGGCGGCAAGGAAAAGGTATTTTATGCACTATTTGAGTCGTCGATTCCCAATTATGCAACGGCAATCTATACGCTGCAGGATCCAGAGGCTGACTTTTCACATTTTATACATGAATTTGTTCGTCTGCGTCAGACAGAGCCTGAGCTCATTAACTTGCTGCAGCAGGAGATCATTATGCAAAGTCCGCGTATGGAGAAATTGCAAGCCTATGTCTACACATTGTGGAAGCAGCTTCGCAACATACTGGAGGCGGGTAGAGCGAAGGGATGCTTCCAATTCACATCCTTGAAGCAGACGCTGCACTTTATCATAGGAGCTCTCATTTTCACTCGCAACGTACCTGCGCTTGATGACTTGTTCGAGACAACGGTTATGGAAGAGAATTCAGAGAGTGTTGACGAGATTGCTGCATGCACCGTTCATTTTCTATTAAATGGATTGAAGTAAACGTTAGTCGATCCCTGCATACTCGGAATTGCTTGAATGTTCCAATAAGGAGGAATACAATATGAATAGTTCTATTATTATCTTGTTCTTGTTCGCATTTACGATACACAACTTAGAAGAAGCGGTGTGGCTGATCAGACAATCTTCCGCAGCAGGGAAGGTGAAGATGCATAAAGCCGTTACTCAGGATCAGTTTTTGTTTGGTTTATTTTGGGTAACCGGATTCGCTTATTTGATTACAGCCCTGTATATCATCTATCCAGACGTTGCGGTATTCAAATACGCGTATTTCGGCTATGTGGGCGGAATGATTTTTAACATCATCTTCCCGCATTTGATATCGACGATTATCGAACGCTGTTACTCGCCAGGGTTATTTACGGGCCTATTGGTCATCGTTCCGATTGATAGCCTCATTATGAAGACAGGGCTTGCTGCAAATGTAATTTCAGCAAGTGAGCTTATTATCAGTACGATCATTGCTGGTGTTGTCATTATGGCCAGCATTCCACTTAGTTTCAAGGCAGGCAAGAAACTGATTACATACTAACCTTAGTAACGAACGAATTTTTTGAATTGAATACCGGAGTGGATAAGCAGTATGCGCCAATCGGATAGAACAACTATTCGGTTGGCGCTATCTGTTTTTTTATTTTTGGACACGTGTCACAAATCGGAGATTACGGTTGTTATAGAGGTTGGAGAGCATCAAGGGAGGTGAACCTGTGGAATTATCCAGCCCGGGGGAACGACAACAGAAGCAGCAATTTATTGAGGCGATTGTTGTGAAGGTGCAGGAAGGAGATGATGAAGCTTTTGCAATCCTTATTCATCATTTCGAGAGGCAAATGTACAGCTACTGCTATTATCTATTAACGAATCGAGAAGAAGCAGAAGATGCTTTGCAGGAGATCTTCCTACAGGCCTACCGCAATTTGAATCAATACATACAGAACACGAACTTTTCGGCTTGGCTGTATAAGATTGCATATAACCACAGCATGAATGTACTGAAGAAGAGAAAACGCTGGTATCGGCTGCTCTTGCGCAGTAGAGAGATTGCACCTAATCCTGTTCCTATCAATCATGCAGCAATCATTGAGAATATGCTCGAACTATTGACAGTGGAGGAAAGGCATATTCTGCTGCTTCGAGCAGTTCAGCAATATAGCTTTACTGAGATAGCGGACATTATGGGCAGTAATCCAGCTGCGATTCGCAAGAAATATGAGCGGCTGCGTACGAAGCTTCGAAATAACGATAAGGAGGTCTTTGCGAATGGCGAAATGGTCCAACCGAACTAAGCTGACCGATCAAGAAATCAATCAGCTGGAACAAATTATTCACGATACCGAAATGCCGGTCTATACATACAGTCATCGGATCATGAATCGGATTCGGGAAGAGAAAGCAGCTAAGAAGAAATCAATCTGGAAGCCAGCAGTGATCGCTACCTCCTTAGCAGCCGTTATTAGCGGTGGTGTGGTTGGAAGCGGGTTCGTATCACCAACAATGGCACATGCATTAAGCAAGCTGCCATTCATCGGTGTCGTGTTCCAGCAAACCGGCGATTTTGGCCTTTCTTACGCGGTTGATAACAATCTGGTCACGAAGATCAATCAATCCATCACGCATGACGGGGTCACGCTTCGGATTAAAAACATGGTTTATGATGGCATCCGCTTGGCTTTTACGTGGGAGCGTGAAGGCGAAAATGTGTCTTCCTATCTGTTCAGTCCCTCTTTAACGGACGATAGGGGAGTAATTCGTCGAATTCGTTTCTTAGACTCTTCACTTGAGGAGATAACATACGACTTAAGTTTAAGCATGTACCAAACTCCTGTAGACCCAAATTCTGGTATATCAGTAAGTAGGAGTGAACCTTCAGTAACGAGAAATGGAAATCTCAGCAGCGAGCCGAAATCACTACCCGATGAGTTCAATATCCGCATGAATGTATCATTATCGGGAGTTCGGGAGGTGTTCATGTTCAATATTCCGGTGAAGAAGAATACGAAAAATATTAAATTTACAGAGAATATTACGAGATCCTATGACGGTCTTAGCCTGTCGCTTGAGAAATTGGAGTTAACCCCAATCACGACACGAGTGATGCTGAGAGGAATAGGAGAAATGCAGCATGTTCCCGATAAATTTATAGGTCCGAAAAAAGACTTTGGACTGCGCGATAACCTACTGTTCAGTGCAGACGTGTTCGATGATCAGGGGAACAAGGCGAAAGGACTGATAGATGCGGGACTTGGAGGATTAGCTAATAAGTACGAAGAGTCGAATGATTATGGATTGGATTTGATGTTCGAGCCATTCCGGCAAAAACCGAAGTCGATTACGATCAAGCCTTTTTTGTATGATTATGAGTCTTTAGAAGCCCGGAAAATCGAAAAACATTATATGAAAGAGCTAGAGTTCACCATAGAGCTAGAGAAGGAATAGCGTCTTAGGAGCGAGGAAGGAGAGGCAGCAAGTATGGGGAAATCGAGAGTCACAATCACACTCCTTATGATAATCGCATTGATAAGTGGATGTGCCGGCAAGACGCTAGAGCATGACGAGTCCATACAGACAAGCAAAATCAAGGTGCTGTATCAGGATGAAAATGCGTACTACATCGATATCGGCAAAATAAAAATGATGAACTATCCAGTGGATCAAATCGAATTTATTGTCCAGACGAACGAGTTCGCCAAGTTCAAGGATGGAAAATCACTAGATGAGTTTTACGAGGGGCAGAAAAAGTTCCTAGACAGGCACAAGCCGGATGTGATTGTTGTTGATGAGAACCTGTTCGCGGATACCGCCCGGGAAGGGAAGCTCTATGACATGGAGGCCGATCTGCAAGATGAAAGTTTTCATCTAAATGAATTTATGCCAGGTCTGATCGATCGATTGAAAAGCAGAGGGGACGGGAAGCTGTATGGAATAGCCCCCTACTTCTATAGACAGGTCTTATTTTACAATAAGGACTTGTTCGAGAAGCATCACGTTGCTCCTCCACGAAGCAATATGACATGGGATGAGGTGCTGGAGCTGGCTGGACAAATCTCCGATCCCGGTTCGGGGAAGCGGGATTTTCACGGCATTTATCATACGTACTCCGCAGCCCCGGCGATGATGTACCAGATCGGATCTTCTTCCGGACTGAGCTTGTTCGACGAGAAGGGGGAGAAGCTGCTGATCGATACAGACGGATGGAAGCATGTCATAAAGAAAATGACAGAAGCAGTGAGAAGTCGTGCGCTGCTCGTTCATCCGAAAGAGCGCAACATGACCCATGATGGGATTTTTTTAGATGGGGATTCTGCCATGTTAATCGGTGATCCATCCTTTATTCATAAAGATGTGATGCAGCCGGACGATAAGAGAAAATTACACAAAAAATGGGGCGTCCTGTCGCCGCCTGGCAATCCGAAGTTGGCAGAGGCGAATATGAAGCTGCCCTATGTGTATGCAGTAGCAGCAGATTCTGATAACAAGCAGGCTGCGATGGAATTCGTCAAATTCATCAATGGCAAGGAAACAATGGGGACATACTTCCAACGCTTTGTTTATGACTACGCGCCGACGCGCATGGGCAATCTGAATGATTTTGATTCAACAGTAACAGAGCCGTTCTATCAATTGAAGCCGCAGATGAAAGACGGCATATGGGACAACCGGAATGTACCTCGTGATTTCTTTCTCGTTTTCGAACCAATCTTGTCGGAAGAACTGCAAGCGGTCATTGACGGGAAGAAAACAGTAGACCAAGCCGCTGCCGAACTAAAGGAGAAGGGGCAAGCTGCATTACGCCAATTACGTGATAAAGAGCACACAAGTAATTTAACTTCCAAGTAAATACATGAGTCCCTTATTGGTAAACGTCGGGGTCTGTTCTTTGCGATAAATATGCGAGAAGGAGAGTAGGAGGATATCTATGAAAAGGGTATGGAGAACGGGAATTTTCATGCTGACGATCTTATCCCTGCTGAGCAGTTGCGGCGAACCAAGAGAAGAACTCGAGCCACTTCAAGCAGGAACAATCAAGGTCGTCTATTTGGATGAAGAATCATTCTATGAGGATTACGGGAAATACTTCAAACTACAATTTCCGCAAATTGATGTGGAAGTGATCAGCAAGTCGAAGCTCATCACCGAATTCAATCATGTTACTGATTATAAGGAAGCGACAAGGAAGTTCCTGAATACATACAGTCCTGATGTATTGCTGTTAGATGAGGAGATGTTCAAAGCCTTCGTTGAGGAGGGTAAGCTATATAACTTGGAGACAGCCATTCATCAAGATAACTTCGATGTGGATGGGTTCATGCCTGGACTTATCGACAAGCTCAAAGCGTTAGGCAAGGATGATCTGTACGGTCTTGTGCCGCGCGTCATCGTACATGCTCTGTACTACAATGCGGATCTGTTCAAGGAATATCAGGTTGAACCGCCGAGAAATAAAATGACCTGGCAAGAGCTAATGGAACTGGCAGCAAGATTTGCGGGTTCAGGAAGTAGCGGCCAGCACGTGTACGGCTTGGAGGAAACTTATTCCGATCCCGGACGCGAGGTACTGAATATCGGCTTCGATTCTGGATTACAGCTATTCGACGAGAAGGCAGAACAAGTGCTCATCAATACGGACGGCTGGAAAAGCGTCATGAAGCTCGTCACGGATGGAGTCCGCAGCGGGTCGGTGATTCTAAATTCGAATGGCAGCAACAAACACTTTATGAACAAAGAAGCGGCCATGATATTTGGTTCGCCAGATCTCATGCTGTCGCTCAAGCAGAACGGTATCCAAATGAATTGGGGCATCGCAACCATGCCCGTCCATTCAAATGATGAGTCCGTGAATATATCTTCACGTGAAATCTTCGCCATATCAGCCGCTTCTTCCAATAAGAGGGCAGCTTGGGAGCTGGTCAAGTTCGTAAACGGTGCAGACATGGCGAAATCCAATTCCAAAACATATAACGGGACATTGCCGTCGCGGACAGGATTTTTGAAGGAATACGACGGAAAAAGCCTAGAAGCCTTCTATATGCTAAAAGTGAAGGAAACAGCGCAAAAGTGGGGGAATGACCATGTTCCGGAATCTTTTTTTCGCCTGTTCGTGGAGCCGCTGCGAGCAGAAATGCAGGCTGTGATTGAGAATCGAAAAACGATTGATGAAGCAGCCGCCGTGTTGGAGGAAAAAGGACAAGGGGTGCTGATGCAGGCACGCAGCGAAACCGGAAAATAAGGAATCGTTGGTAGGAAGCGATGAGGCAGCGTACTCCACATATACATCATGTCACGAACGACAATAAAAAGGGGAAGCGAGCGAATTATGCATAGAAAATATAAACTAGTACTTCTATTGCTGACAATCACGTCACTATTGGGTGGATGCTTTGGCGGAAATTCAGAAATGGCGCCGCTGAAAGACGGCAAAGGGAAGCTTAAGATCGTGTATAAGGATGAGGAATCATTCAATCGGGATTATGGAAATTTATTTTTGATGAAATATCCGGATATTGAAGTTGAAGTCATCGCACAGGATGATTTGTTTGATCAATCCGCAGAGCAGAATGCTCCATTTGACTTGAACGAGGAAAAGAAGAAAGTCATAGAGAAATTTAAGCCTGATGTATTGCTGTTGAATGAGAGCATGTTCGAAACCTTTGCCCAGGATGGGAGGCTGTATGACCTCGATATGGTCATTAACCAGGATAAATATGATATTAACGGATTCATGCCTGGGCTTATCGATAGGCTGAAAGAGAAGGGGAACGGGAAGCTGTTCGGATTGGCGCCTTATTTCGAAACACCTGTGTTGTATTACAATCGTGGACTGTTCAAACAATACAATATCGAACCGCCGCGAGATCAAATGAGCTGGAAAGAATTGTTGGACTTGGCCAGCAGATTCGCGAAAGAGGGGGCATATGGCCTGTATCAAACGGAGAAACCCGAGAAGCTTGTGTATGATATTGCGGCTGGATCTGGGCTTCGACTGGTTGATGCCAAAGGAGAGAAACTGCTTATTCAATCCGAGGGCTGGAAGGAAGCTGTAACAATGACCACGGAGGCGATCCGCAATAAGTCCGTATACATCCCGGAGCAAGACGCCAACAATGAGCGTATGGATCGCTATTACGAGCCTTTTCACCAAGAAAAAGCCGCGATGACATTTCAAGAGTCCTGGTTCTCTGTTCGTTTGAAAGAAGTTCCGATGTATGAAAAAACGCCGAATATCGATTGGGGCATTGTTACGACACCGGTCGATCCGGCCAGCCCGAATGAATCAGCCTATGTGCATTTGTCAGAAATTTATGCAATATCCGCAAATTCTGAAAATAAGCGGGCAGCATGGGAATTTATCCAATTCGTAAATGGAACGGACATGGCTCAGGTTGCGACGCTGGGGAATAACGGGAAGCTGCCTACGCGTACAGGCTATTTTAAAGATTTAGAAGGCAGAAGCACGGAACCGTTCTATCTTTTGAAGCCGAAACAAGGAAAAGGACTGTTAGATGACAAGAACATTCCTCACGGGTTTTATGACCTGTTCGACCCGTTATTAGCAGAAGCATTGCAAGCGATCATTGATAAACAGAAAACGATAGATGAAGCCCTCGCAGAGCTGGAGATGAAGGGGCAGCAAGCATTAATAAAAGCGCGTGAAACGGCGGCGAAGAAATCGTAAGGGAATCTCAATTCTGGTTCCCGAATATGAAGAGCCATATACATAACGAAGCAAGGGAGAGAGGGAATTGCGAGTGCGGACTAGCTGGAAAATGGGGATAATGCTTCTCATCATCATGTTATTAGTAAGCGGTTGTTTTGGTAGAGAATCGGAAGTAGTGACCTTCAATAAGGTAAAAGGGACAATTAGAGTCGTCTATCAGGATAAAGAGGCATTTTATCGAGATTATGGGCAATTGTTCAAACTGAAGCAACCTGATATTGATGTTGAAGTAGTGAGTAAATCGGAGTTGTACTCCAAGTTCGGAGATCCTGAATTCGATTTTGAGAAAGAGTCGCAGAAACTGCTGGACAAGTATAAGCCCGATGTATTGCTGCTGGATGAGACATCGTTCACAGAATTTGCCCAAGGCGGGAAGCTGTATGCAATTGATGGAGTCATTAAGCGAGATCGTTATGATTTAGAAGGGTTCATGCCAGGTCTTACCGACAGGCTCAAAGCAATGGGCAAGGGGACATTGTATGGACTCTCCCCCACTATAGATACCACTGTATTATACTATAATCGTGATATATTCAAGGAGCATAATATTGAACCTCCTCGAAATCAAATGAGCTGGAGGGAATTTTTTGAACTGGCGACAAGCATATCGAATGCAGGCGGTACGGATAAGCATCTGTATGCGCTAGCCCAAGAATATGGCGGAGCAGACAGCCTGATGTATGAAATTGCTTCCTCAACAGGCTTGAGGCTGTTCGACACGAAGGGAGAGCAGCTGTTGATCAACTCGGAGGGCTGGAAGGAGGCCATCCAGCAGGCGACGGATGCGGTGCGAAGCAAGGCACTGTATATTCCACCAGCTAATAAAGGTCCGCAGCCCATTGAACCGGAGAAAGGGCTCTTCTTCACAGGTAAGGCTGCAATGAAGCTGGGAAGGCCGTGGGATTTGGCGCATTTAAGGAATAAGAAAGCCGAGAAAATCAATTGGGATGTTGTGACAGCTCCGATCGATCCTGCGACACCCGATGAAACCGGAAATATAACCATTCACGAAATTTATGCGATCGCAGCTGATTCCGGCAATAAGGAGGTCGCATGGGAACTCGTCAAATTTATAAACGGCACGGAAATGGCTAAGGTGGCAGCTCGAACGACTGTCGGCATGATCCCTACCATTCCTTCCAGATCGGAATATTTCAAGGAATTGGACGGCAGAAGCACGGAAGCATTCTATGCATTGAAGCCGAAGGAACTGTCCGCATTGGATGCTTTGTGGGGCAACAAGAACGTCCCTGATGACTTTAACAGTTCCTTCCGGCTATTGTTGTCCGAAGCGCTGCAATCCATCATTGACAATAAGAAATCGGTGGATGAGGCGGTGAATGAACTGCAGACGAAGGGCCAAGAAGCGCTTCGAGTCGCGCATGAACTACAACAAGAGAAACAAATGCACGGCAAAAATAACAAATAAAATAGACTGATCCGAATGTCTTGAAATCCGTTAAAGTCCACACTTTGACGGATTTTTTTATTTGCTGACCTATTGAGATTGACATCAAATGACTTGCACTGACTTGCTTCAAGCGTACGGTTCACCGATAGCTGACGCCCTCTGACTCATTAAATTTCGCAATGTGTCACATTTCACATCATCCGGATTGTTATATATAGGAAAGCCTCATGAGAGGGTGAATCTAAAACGGTTTCCTACCCCGGGGGAAAAAGCGGAGATGGAGAAGGAGAAATATGAACAAAGTTTGGAAAGTTTCAATTCTACTCGTATTGATCATGTCATTCATAGGCGGCTGCTTCGGGAAGAAGGAAGTGCTGGAACCGCTTGAGCCAAGCAAGATCAAAGTGATTTACCAAGATGAAGACGCATTTTACCGTGATTACGGAAAGTACTTCAATATGAAATATCCGCAGATTGAAGTCGAAGTCATTCCACAGGTTCAGGTGCTCAAAAATCTCGGTAAAATGATCCGCGCGGATGAATACGAGGCGGAAGTAACGAAGCTGCTCGAAAAAACGGACGCAGATGTATATATGCTGGACAGCGGAATGTTCAAGCAGTTCGCCACCGACGGGAAGCTTTATGATCTTGAGGAAGCCATCCGGCAGGACGGCTATAATATCGAGGAGTTTATGCCGGGACTTATCGATTCGATCAAAAATCTGGGCAACGGGAAGCTGGATGGGCTGGCTCCACAAGTAAGCATTGGAGCTCTGTACTATAACACAAAATTGTTCAAGGAAAATCAAATTGATCCGCCGACGAACAAGATGACCTGGGAAGAGGTGCTGCAATTAGCAGCGAGATTTTCTAATGTTAAAAATGGAAACCGTCCTGTGCATGGCTTGTACTTTTCGAATGGCCATGCAGGCAATTTGATGTTCGATATCGCCGATACTTCCGGCTTAAAGTTCTTCGATCCGAAGGGGAAGAAGGTGCTTATCAATTCGGATGGATGGAAAAAAGCAATGAAAATGGCTGTGGATGCTGTACGTAACAATGCGGTTTATTTCCGTCCAGAAGATCAGATGTATTCGTCAAAAAGCGACTTTTTTGATGATGGTGTGGCTGCGATGACTATATCCGGCCCCCTGCTACATATGCCGTTAGATTTAATGAGGACGAGCCGGTAGATTGGGAGGTCGTCACTGTCCCAATTGAGCCTGGGGTGGAATCGACGAATGTTTCCTTTTATCCGCTTTTTGCGGTTTCTGCGAATTCGAGCAACAAGCGCGCTGCTTGGGAATTCGTTAAGTTTACAAGCGGATCGGAAATGGCTCATGCCCGATCACGGACGATGACTGGTAATTTACCTTCACGTACCGGTTATTTGAAGGAATTCAAGGGCAAGAGCATGGAACCGTTCTATATGCTGAAGACTCAGCACAACAGCGTCTGGATGAATGACTATGTTCCATTTCCTTTCTTCGGGAAGTTCAATAAGACGCTGGAGGAAGAGCTTCAGGCCGTTATCGATCACAAGAAGTCAGTAGATGAAGCGGCTGCCGCCTTAGAGATAAAGGGACAGGAGCTATTATCCAAATTGCAAGAAGAAGCAAAGCAGAAAACAAAAGGAAAGTCATAAGTAAGGAAACGGGTGAGAAAACGTGCATCACAAATGGAAAATAACGATCCTGCTGCTAACGATCGTTTCCTTAATGAGCGGTTGCTTGGGCAAGAAGGAAGTGCTGGAACCGCTGCAGCCAAGCAAAATCAAGGTGGTCTACCAGGATGAGGACGCCTTCTACCGCGATTACGGGAAGTATTTTCATATGAAATATCCGCAAATTGAGGTCGAGGTTATTCCCGAGATGCAGGTGCTGAAAAAACTTGGGAAAATCATTAATGCGGATGACTATTTTGTAGAAAAAAAGAAGCTGCTGGAGAGCTCGGGCGCGGATGTATTTTTACTGGACGATTATGTATTCAAGATCTTTGCCCAGGACGGCAAGCTGTATGATTTGGAGGACGCGATCCGCCAGGATGAGTATGATGTGGATGGCTTTATGCCGGGATTGCTGGACAATATCAAAAATATGGGCAACGGCAAGCTGTACGGACTGGCTCCATCCTTCAACAGGGAGGTTCTATATTATAACAAGGCCTTATTTAAGGAGCATCAAATCGAACCACCGAGGAACAGCATGACCTGGCAGGAACTATTTGATTTGGCTGCGAGATTTTCTAATGTCGGTGCTGGCAGCAATAAGGTGTACGGCTTGTATGAATACTTCGGAGACCCAGGCAGGCTGATGTATCAAATCGCTGATACATCCGGCTTAAGGCTGTTCGATCCAAAGGGAGAGAAGGTGCTTCTAAATTCAGAGGGCTGGAAAGATGCAATGAAGCTGGCAGTGGGTGCGGTACGCAATAAATCGGTATTTTTCCATCCTGAGAGTCAAACGTATACGCAAAAAAGCTATTTTTTCGAAGGGAAAGCCGCAATGATGGTTGCGAATGCTTTCGTAATGATGGAATTGAAGCAGCGACCTACTTATGTGGAGGGAGAAAAGCCGATAGATTGGGGCGCAGTCACGGTGCCAATTGATCCTGCGGAGCCATCGCAATCAGTTTCTCTTTTCGAAATCGCTGCAATTGCAGCCGACTCGCCGAATAAGCGTGCAGCCTGGGAATTCGTCAAGTTCGTGAATGGGGAGGAAATGGCCCAATCTCGTTCAAGAACAATAAACGGCTCACTCCCGTCACGTACTGGCTATGCAAAGGAGATCGACGGCAAGAGCATGGAGGCATTCTATCTGCTGAAGGTCAAGCAGGGGAACACGTTATGGATGAATGAGCATGTTCCAGATATCTTCTTCCGATTGTTCGATAAGCCGCTGCAGGAAGAGATGCAAGCCGTTATTGATAATAAGAAATCAGTGGACGAAGCGTTAGCCGAGCTGGAGATCAAGGGGCAAGAGGTACTCCTAAAAGCGCGCGAAGCAGCGGAGAAGAAGCCTTAAAAAGGCTTCACAAGCTATCTATGCTTACATTTCACAATAGAAGAAGCAAAGGGTTCGCTACTACATACAGGTTTAATCAAAAAAAGGAGCTAGAAAAATATGCATCATAGATGGAAAGTTGCAATTCTGCTGTTGACGATCGTCTCCTTAATGAGCGGTTGCTTGGGCAAGAAGGAAGTGCTGGAGCCATTGCAGCCTAGCAAAATCAAGGTGCTTTATCAGGATGAGGATGCCTTCTACCGAGATTATGGTAAGTATTTTCATATGAAATATCCGCAAATTGAAGTCGAAGTCATTCCGCAGACTCAGATACTCAAAAATCTCGGCTCTTCGATTAGTGGAGAAGATTGGGATGCGGAAATGAAGAAACTGCTAGAAAACTCCGGTGCTGACGTATTAAGGATGGGCACGGATATGTTTCCATTATTTGCGAAAAATGGCATGTTGTACGAGTTAGAGGATGTAATCCGGCAGGACGACTATGATATGGAGGGCTTTTTGCCGGGGGTCATCGATAGAATGAAAAGCTTAGGCAACGGCAAGTTATATGGGCTTGCTCCTTATATAGATCGACAGGCTTTATACTATAACGCAGCATTGTTCAAAGAGCATCACATCGAACCGCCGAAGAATAATATGACCTGGCAGGAAGTGCTTGATTTGTCTGCAAGATTTGCCAATATCGGAAGCGGCGAGAGTAAGGTGCACGGGTACTACGAATGGATAGGAAGCTTACGCTACTTCTTGTTCAGAATCGCCGATACCTCTGGATTGAGACTGTTCGATCCGAAGGGAGAGAAGGTGATTCTGAACACTGAGGGCTGGAAAAAAGCGATCAAGCAGACAACAGATGCGATGCGCAGCAAAACGGTATTTTTCCATCCGGAAGGCCAGATTTATTCGCAAAAAAGTTATTTTTATAATGATCAAGCTGCGATGATGATTAGCAATGCTTACACATCCCTGGAGCTTATCAATAACAAGAAAGATTGGGGTGTAGTTACAGCGCCAATAGATCCTGCAATGGATTCTTCAAGTATCGACTTTGAATTCATCTATGCAGTTGCAGCCGACTCAGCCAACAAGCGTGCAGCCTGGGAATTCGTCAAGTTCGTAAATGGCCCGGAAATGGCGCAGGCCCGCTCTCGTACACTGAAGGGCCAGCTTCCTTCGCGCAACGGCTATATGAAGGACATAAAGGGCAGAAGTACGGATCCGTACTATACGCCAAAGATCAGGGCGGAGAACAACATTGAGAGAGATGAGCGTATCCCATCCGAGTTCTTCCCATCATTCGATAAGCTGCTGCGTGTGGAGCTGGATGCCGTCGTCGCGAACGAGAAAACAGTTGATGAGGCAGCAGCTGCTCTTGAGGAGAAGGCACAGGAATTGCTAATGAAAGTACGAGAATCTGCAAACAAAGACAAGGCAAAATAGGGAGCGTGTAGTACGTGTTGAAAAATGGAAAGACCGTCATTATGCTGTTGACGATCATGTCTCTCTTAAGCGGCTGCTTCGGAGAACGATCAGAGCTTGCGCCATTAAAGGACGGCAAGGGGAAAATCAGGGTCGTCTATCAAGATGAAGATCGATTTTATAGTGATTATGGGAACTTCTTTAAAATGATGAACCCTGATATCGACATTGAGGTTATCAGTGAAGCAGAATTATTTGACGAAGCCGAAAAAAACGAGGCATTCAATTTGACAGAGGAAAAGAAAAAGCTGCTCGATAAATACAAGCCGGACGTGCTGTTTTTGAATGAAAGCATGTTTGAGGCCTTCGCTCAAGAAGGAAAGTTGTATGACATTGAGCCGGCTATTAGCCAGGATCAATACAAGCTGGACGGATTCATGCCTGGACTTATTGATAGGCTGCGGGCAAAAGGGAACGGAAAGCTATACGGGCTTACTCCATCCTTTGAGACAAACGTCATCTATTATAATCGCAATTTGTTCAAGAAGTATCAAATTGAGCCGCCAAACGGGAAAATGACGTGGAAGGAGCTTCTTGATCTGGCAGAGAGATTTGCGAGCGTTGAATCAGGAAAGAAGCAAGTGTTTGGTTTGTATCAAACGAAAGGGCCAGCAAGTTTGATGTATGATATCGCTGCTGCATCGGCACTTAAGCTAGTTGACGCGAAATCAGGCAAGCTGTTGATCGATTCGGATGGTTGGAAAGAAGCGATGAAGATGACGGCAGATGCCGTCCGCAATCATGCGGCTTATGCTCCTCCTCCAATGAAGGAAGGCGAACAGCTTGATGGATACGATGACGCCGACTATGAGAAACATAGAGACTACTTGAAGCAGTACAGCCGATCTAACGAGATGTTCTACATGGGTCAAGCCGCAATGACGATTCAAGCGCCGTGGTTTGCTTCCTTCTTGCGGGATATTCCATACTACTCGAAGACACCGGAGATCGACTGGGGCATCGCGGCCGCACCTGTTAATCCTGCTATGCCCGATGAATCGGCTTACGTGAAATTGTCGGAGATCTATGCCATATCTGTGGATTCTCCGAACAAGCGGGCAGCTTGGGAATTCGTCAAGTTCGTGAACGGGCCAGAAATGGCACAGGTTGCTGGGAAGGCAATGAACGATACGCTCCCCACGCGGTCAGACTATTTCAAGGATTTTAGAGGGCGGGAAACGGATGCGTTCTATCTGTTAAAGCCAATGCAAGTCAGTGGAGTGTCTGATAAAAAGAGCATTCCGGCGGGATTCCATTCCGAATTTGATGCTTTACTGTCGGATGCATTGAATTCTGTGATTGAAAAAGAGAAAACACTGGATGAGGCGGTTGCTGAACTTCAAATCAAGGGACAAGAGATATTGGATAGGTCGCGGGAAACCAAGCAGTAAAAGTAAGTGTTCAGAAGAAGATCGAGAGCAGGGACGAAATGTTCCTGCTATCGGTCTTTTTTTGTGCTACAATTTTTATACAAAAAAAATTTATTGTCAATGTCACATTTTTGGCTTTTCGATTGTTAGATATGGTGAAGAGCGCTTTTCGTATGATAAGAAAACTCAAATGAGGAGTTGTAAATACGTGACAAAGAGAGAACGAATACAAGAGCTCGATGCTTATCGGGCACTTGCTATCATGGCGGTGCTGGCGATCCATGCGACATCTGAAGCGCTGGCAGCGACAATCGGCAGTCGGGCATACCCGCTTTACTTATTGATAAATACCTTTAGTAAATTTGCCGTACCCGTTTTTATTTTTTTAAGTGGGTTCGTATTGTTTTATAATTATGCGGACAAGCCGTTAAGCGGAGGAACGATACGACAGTTTTACCGGAAACGATTACTGTACATATTAGTACCATACCTTGTTTTTTCCGCCTTCTATTATTTATTGAAGCTCTATCGCAGCGACATGTTATTCGATCTATCGTGGGCGGTGGCATATGACTTTATAAAAGCTCTGTTCGGCGGCAGGGCGTATACGCACCTCTATTACATAATTATTATGGTTCAGTTTTATATATTGTTTCCGTTATTGCTGGCTGTATTCCAAAAGATGCGTCGGACTGTGCCGCTCATGTTCCTGGCAGCTGCACTGCTGCAATGGGGATTTATCATTGTTAATAAGTATGGTTGGCAAATCCCAAGAGGGAATCTGGCAATCTCCTATCTGTCATACTTCATATTCGGGGCATGGATCGCTATGCATTACGAATCGATCCGGAATTGGCTTGTTCACTTGTCGAAGGGATATAAGCAAATTGTAGGCTGGGTCATCTTATGGAGTGCGTGGATTGGGCTCGGAATCTATCATGCATACATGTTTTATCGTGCGAATGTTGGCAAGATATTCGTCAACACCTTGTGGTATGAGCTCGTTTGGTATATTCATTCCTTATTGTCGTGCATCATTTTGATCCAAATCTCATTTGTTCTATTCTACCGTTGTGGAAGAAAAGTATCTTCCTGGGTTACTTCCATCGGAGCATGCTCATTCGGCATATATTTGCTGCATCCGTTCCTGCTCTTTATCTATCGGAAAATAGGGATTAAGGGAAATATGCTCGAGTATGCACTGTATATTGCAGGCGGCTGGATATTTGCCTTCATTGGTTCTTGGTTCATCGTATATATGATTTCGCGTGTTACTTCATGGTCATGGATTGCATTCGGCATTGTTCCGGTTCAAGACAAGGACAGCAAAAGCCGTGTTGTGGACAAACCGCACCACGAAGCGAATGCACGCAATTTATCGGAATGATAGAAAGAAGGATGGGCTTCATTATGAAGTCCATCCTTCTTTGTAGTGGGCACGTTATGCCGATGTGCGACTTCTGGTTCGGGCCTTATGCATGAATAAGCATTGAAGCAAGAATCCAGCGACGAGAACCATTCCTGCGAGATAGGGGAGATTGGCAGGATCTGCATCCCGCTCAAGCAAGGCACCAAAGGTCATTGTACCGACAGATCCCGCCAAATAGTTCATCGAGCTAAGCAGTGCGATAGAGATTGTTGCATGGCTTGGACTGATTTCAACAAGTGTTTTCTGCTGGGCAGCTATGGACGCCCAACCCGCCGAACCCCACAGCATGAGCAGGGAAGCGAGACTTGCCGCATAGGTATGAACAATACCCATGAGCATCATGGACAACATGAGCACAATGATGAGAATAAGCATAATCGTTCGCGGACGCTTATATCGATCCATAATTGAGCCAATCAAGAAGCTTCCAGCGATTCCGCCCAGCCCCCACATCCAAATGAACCAAATCGATTGCTCATATTCGAATGCGGCGATGATTCGATCCAAATACGTATATAATCCTAGGCTGCAAAAGCTTAAAATCGCCGTAACAAGCATTACGAGCGTGATTTGCTTATTTTTGAACAGCGACAATCTATCGCTCAACGTCGGCAAGCTATTGCTCTGAATTGTAGGAAACTGACTCGCTAGTGCCATTATGCCCAAGAGACCGACAATTACAATAAACCACATTGTCAATCGCCAATTATACAAGGAAGAAATATAAATCCCTAATGGCACGCCGATAACGGTTCCAGCACTCATACCGAACAAGATTAAACTTAAGGCTCGGCCCCGCTGCCCTTCAGGAGCAAGATGAACGGCCGCAGAGGATGCCAATGGCGAATATAATCCTGCTCCGATTCCCGCTATTCCCCTGGATATAAGAAATACGGCAAATTGATGCGTAATCGCAGACATGATATTGGCTAATGTAAAGAGCGATAATGCAGCAAGTAAAATATGTTTCGTATTTGCTCGACTTAAGATAGCTGCAAAGAATGGAGCTGCGATGGCATAGCAGAGGGTGAACGTACTGACCGATTGTCCTGCTGCACCAATAGAAATGTTGAAGTCTCCTGCGATAAGGGGGAGGATTCCGGCCATCACATAGGCATCAGCACCTAAGGCGAACATGCCGAATAGTAGAAGAGTAATGTTTCTCAAGATGATCACCAACCTTATGATAATATGCATGAAACACATGGATCGCTGTAAGAGCAAGCATCTGTTCTGAATGTATTGTATCGAGTATACTTATTTTAGTGAAATTAATGTTTGGCATGAAAGGTATGAGGATAACTCATGACATTGGCGCGCTATGAAGTGTTCATGAAGGTAGTGGAGCAGGGGAATTTCACGAAGGCTGCTGAGCAGTTGAATATGACTCAGTCTGCGGTCAGCCATGCGATTGCGAGTTTGGAGAAGGAGCTTGGTCATGCGCTGCTGAATCGAGGCAAGCAAGCTAAGATTAGTACGACGGTGTTAGCAGATCGTATTATTCCGCATATGATGCAAATTCTGCGCAGCGAAGCAATTATTCGCGAGGAAGTATCGCTAGAGAACAACCAGCTTGAAGGTTTGCTTAGAATCGGTGCTTTTACAAGTGCAGCGTCACAATTGCTGCCACCGATGATTGCACAAATCAAAAAACATCATCCGTGTGTGAAAGTGATTTTATTTGAGGGAACGTATGAAGAAGTTCAAGAATGGATTCGAAAGGGAACTGTGGATATTGGATTTATGATGAATGCGGGACAGAACCAAGATCTGCATCAAGTATTCATTCATGAAGATGAGCTTGTCATCGGTATGTCGCCGAAGCACCCACTTGCACAGCTGGACACAATCGATATCTCGCAGCTTGAGGGTGTCGATTTTATCATGCCTATGGCGTCCTATCATTCACAGGTGATGGAGTGTCTGTCCAATCATGGGGTGACGCCAAATGTGCTGATGGAAGTCCTGCATTGTAACACGATTATGAACATGGTATCCCAAGAGATCGGTGTTACCATTGGGCCAAAGCTGTTGTTTCAGTCCAATGAGCAAATGGCGATCAGACCAGTGAAGCAGGCGACAAGTCGTCCGATCAGTCTGGCCTTTCGAACGGGAAGTCCTACGATTGAAGCCTTTCTGACAAGTAATCAGCTGCGTTTCTGAGAGTGTTCTAATCAGCCAAGCGGGTGAACGGAATATGAATAATCCGTGGTTTTAATATCGGATCTACATCTGAATTCGGTGGGATGCTAAAGTGTCAGTAAACAAAAAACTCCCGTGAATGGCTGCATTCGCGGGAGTTCCTATCATATTTACACATGACTGTCCACTACTTATTGAGATGTCCGTCATGCAAGCATTCATGTTAGCTAATGGAGGCTTCGTAGATGGAATGAATAGAGCGGGACAGAGTCTCATCGAATTCCTCAGCTGTCTGCTGCGCTGTTAATCCTACCGACAAGGCGCGTGAGAAGCTGGCAATGAGTCCATGATTGCGAGCCAGTCTTTCATTCGCTTCATCTTGATCGTATCCGCCTGACAAGGCTACAACGCGGAGCACATGCGGATCTTCAATCAATTCACGATAGAAATCATCGACAGTAGGGATGGACAGTTTCAGCATGACTCTTACGTCTTCGCCAAGCGCATTCAATTGCTTCAGAAGCTCATCCTTCAATATTTGTTCCGATTGCTGCTTGTCCTTGCTATAGATGTCAACTTCAGGTTCAATAATAGGGACAAGACCCATCGACCAAATCTGTTTGCCGACTTCGAATTGCTGTTCGACTACTTTACGTATTCCTTCTGCGTTGGCTTCCTTAATGACTGAGCGCATCTTCGTGCCGAAAATATGCTTCTCGACTGCACGCTTCAGTAGGTCGTTCAGATCAGGCATAGGCTTCATCAGTTGAACACCCTGTTCAAGATCAGCCAATCCTTTGTCCACCTTCAAAAAAGGTACGATGCCTTTCTTTTCCCACAAATAATCTGCGGTAAACTGTCCATCGATCGTCCGATCCATCGTATTCTCAAATAAGATGGCCCCCAATATGTACTTCGAATCAAATGCTGAGCTCGTAATTATGCGTGTGCGCATCTCGTGAACCTGCTCGAACATTTCCTCGTCATTGGAGTAACGATCTTTTGTAACCCCATATTGCAGCAGAGCCTTCGGCGTGCTACCGCCACTCTGATCCAATGCTGCAATAAAACCCTCTCCCGTATGAATTCGTTCCACTTGTTCCTTGTTCATTGATGTTTCTCCTTCCTATGTGTGGGATGGATGACCTCGATACTTCGTATACGCAACGTATCTAAGAATGAGGTCATAATAGAAACAGAACTTGACGCGTTCACATGAGCCTAGGCGTTCGAACCATATTGAACAAATCCAGAAGCATTCGTTCATCGTTATTCTTGCCCATACGTCAGGTAGAGTTTCTTATATTGTACAATAAATAATCGTTCTATGCACCGAAATATCACCACCAGTTCATAAGCGCTGCTGCTGCAGTGTGAGCCGATCGGATATAACATATATCGAACCGATAATGAGGAGTGGAAACTGCAGTAAATAGGTCAGGGGGAGAAGTTGGAGAGGACAATGTATTCTTCGTTATCCTTATTCATTCCTCGGAAGGGTAAAAAGAAGAGGAGCTCATATCCGAATGATATGGGCTCCTCTATTTATTCTGCTGCAATAATTTTTTTTACTTAACAACTGAATGTTAGGAAGTGCTCGTCCAATTCACGATTATTTAATCACACGACGTGCTGTTTTAAAGGTCTTGTCCCACGCGCTGCCTTTAAAGTTGGAAATCGTCACTCCTACACCTTTCTTATATGTGTGGATGACTTTGTTATTGCCCATATATACCGATACGTGATTGATGATGCCATCACGATTCGTGTCAGAGAAGATAAGGTCTCCCGCCTTCAATTGACTCTTCGAGACTTTAGTACCCACTCGCGATTGCTCTCTGGAAGAGCGAGGGAGGTTAATGCCATTCTTTTTGAAAATATATTGTGTAAAGGAAGAGCAATCAAATGCACTCGTTCTTCCTGTTGCTGCACCGAATACATATGGAGTCCCCATATATTTCTTGCCTGTTTGAATCACTTTATTTGCTACGGAAGTAGAGGAGGCTGCTTCCACCTTCATGACTGCAGCGTCACTAACAATGCTACCCGACAAGGCGAGCGTTGCGCATATTCCGATACTGAGTATAGTTTTACCGATTTTTGTTGTCATCATGTTGTTCATGTTGTAGTCCTCCTTATGGATAAGCAAATGTGATAGCCGACTAGTTGACTCGCAAACAGCATAGCATATCTTTTTGCATCCATAATCTTCCTTAGATCCGTGGATCCCGCACCACTACAGCAAATATCGAGCTTTATGATAATCAAATGAGAATCAGATTAAAAATATTGTTGATAATGAGAATCAATATCTATATAATGAGAATCGTTATCATAATAGTGATAATCATTCTCATATATAAGTATTAAGGAGGCATACATAATCAATGAAATTTATCAAATATGGGGTCATCGCACTCATGATCGTCGTGCTTGCCGCTTGCGGCAATGCGAAGGGGGATTCGAAGGACGGAAGTTCGGTACCAGCGGCTGCGTCTACAACAAATTCAGGTCAAGACTCGTCCAGCCTGGTTGAAAAGAAGGCGGGAGAAGACCCTGAAGTGGAGAAGCTTTTGAAGCAATTCGGGACGAAGAAGCCAGAGAGGATTGTGACCTTATCAGTCTCCATTACGGAGATTTTGAACGAAATCGGGGTAACGCCAGCCGGTGTTCCTAAGTCAAGCAATAAACTGCCAGAAGCATTTGATAACGTCCCCCGCGTCGGTTCTTCACACCAGCCTGATCTCGAGCAAATCGCTAAACTGCAGCCAGATGTAATCGTAAGCCCAATGTCTATTAAAGACAGCATTGAGAAGAAGTTGAAGCCAGCGTCATTGCCTACGGCTTATTTGCCGGCAGATTCCCTAGAACAGTTGAAATTATCAACGACTGTACTAGGACGTGTATTCGGCCGAGAAGACAAGGCAATGGCCTATCTGGAGAAGATTCAGCATGAGGAGCAGGCAGTACTCAATTCCGTGAAGGGCAAGCCTGCACCCAAGGTCATGATTCTGTTCGGTTCAGCAGAAGCCTTGATGCTAATGAATGACAATACATTCGCCGGAAGTATTGCTCGCAATTTGGGGGCTACAAATGTGTTGTCTGACGCAATGAAGAAGTCAGAGGACTATGTACCGCTCAATATGGAGAGTGTGATAGCTGCAAATCCTGATGCCATCTTGCTGGTCGCGCACGGCGATCCGAATGCGGTTGCCAAGAAATTTGAGGATGACGTGAAGAAGAATGGCGCTTGGGAGAAAATGAATGCCTTTAAAAATGGAAAATTGAAGGCTCTTGATTCCAAATTGTACGGTATTGCGTCTATAGTCAAGGCGCCTGCAGCCTATAAAGATATGGCTCACATTCTATTTGGTGAATAAGAGGTTCTTGCGGAGTGAAGAAGAGTACGTCACGACATAAATATATCCTACTCCTTCTAGCTGTTGCTCTGCTTGCCATTCTGACGCTGCTCTCCATCGGGATTGGGAGCGTGCAGTTCAGTATGAAGGAAACACTAGATGCTGTACTTGGATACGGGAATGATGTCGCCAATACGATATTGTGGGATATTCGCATTCCGAGGGTGCTGATGGCGTTATGTATTGGTGCTAATCTGGCCGCCTCAGGCGCACTCATGCAGGCAGTGGTGCTTAATCCGCTTGCAGATCCAGGACTCACTGGAGTATCAAGTGGTGCGGCAGTAACGGTACTGTTCATTATGCTTGTTATTCCTGGGTATTATTCGATGGTTCCGCTCGCGGCAATTGTTGGGGGCAGTATTGCAGCGCTTATGGTTTATGGACTCGCATGGAAGAAGCACTTTGGTTTAACACCTGTGCGCATCATTTTGTCTGGGGTAGCTGTTAATGCAGTATTTGGAGGAATGATTGGACTGCTCTCCATCTTGTATAGCGACAGGCTTCCTGCTGCTCTGCAATGGCTGAACGGGAGTTTATCCAGTACCAGCATGGCGGATGTACTCGTCGTCCTTCCGTATTCGTTGATAGGATGGGCAGCAGCACTGCTATGTATACGGCATGCGAATATTTTGCGATTGGGCGAGCAGGTAGCACACAATTTAGGCCTTAATCTGACTCATATTCGAATCCTACTTTCTTTTATTGCGGTCTATCTAGCAGCGATATCCGTGTCCACGGTTGGACTAGTTGGGTTCGTAGGTCTGCTTGTGCCGCACATTGCGAGAATACTAATCGGCTCTGACTATCGTTATCGTCTTCCTCTTAGTCTTATTCTTGGTTCAATGGTGCTCCTCATCGCTGATACCATTGGTCGGACAATCTTTAGTCCTGTAGAGATTCCCGCAGGAATTGTCATGGCCATGGTAGGAGGGCCATACTTCTTATATTTGATGCGGAAAGGGGATGCCTGATCGATGCTGCATCTGTCATCACTGAACATTCGTTATGGGAACAAACAGATTGTGCACGACTTCTCGCTTCATGTGAATGAAGGCGAGGTGCTTACGATCATCGGCCCTAACGGGTCGGGCAAGTCTACTGTTCTGAAGGCAATTACTCGATTAATTCCCTGTGATAGTGGGCGAATTTGTATTGCGAATGAGGAGTTGCAGCAGTTCAGCTCGAAACAGCTGTCGCAGATCATGTGCATGTTGTGCCAATCCAATTCAAGCCCTTCGGATATGACTGTAGAAGAACTGGTTGGATATGGGCGAATGCCCCATAAGAAATGGTATGAACGGATGAATGATGAGGACAAGGAGATTATCTGCTGGGCAATGGAGCTAACGGGGATGACCTCCTATAAGGAGAGAACGGTTGTATCCTTGTCAGGTGGAGAGGCTCAGCGCGCATGGATTGCAATGGCGCTGGCCCAGCGGCCAAAAGTGCTGTTGTTGGATGAACCAACGACTTTTCTCGATATCGCGCATCAGCTTGAGGTTTTGGAATTGGTTCGCAAACTAAATCGTGATCTGAATCTAACCGTTATTATGGTGCTGCATGACTTGAACCATGCCAGTGCCTACAGTGACCGAGTATGTGTCATCCAGAGCGGGGGAATCCGCATATGTGGGACCCCGGGTACGGTATTTACATCAGAGCTGATTCGCAGTGTATATGGAGTAGATACAGATATTCAGTATTTACCGGATCGAGAACATCCACGAATACATGTGTTGAATAAATGGAATAAGGAAGCGAGGAATGGGAATGAAGCAACAGGATAATGACAAAATGAAACAAAAATATATGAATTTTATTGATAGTGTTCAATCTGTAGTGCTCAGCACAATTGCAGAAGATGGCTCTCCGTTTGGCTCATACGCTCCCTATGTGCGGAAGGATGGCAAGCTGTATATTTATTTGAGTAAAATTGCCCAGCATTATCGGTATCTTGAGCAGAATCCTTGTGTAGATGTTCTCATGATTGAAGATGAGTCCAAGGCCGGAAACATGTTCGCTAGACAACGTGCTCGCTTTGCATGCCATGCGGTGAAGCTGGACAATGAGGCGGATGAGGACATATTTGCTCAGTTTGAAGCGTCGTTTGGATCAAGTCTAATTCAAACGATTAGAGGACTTGATTTCTCATTGTTTGAACTGACACCTACAGAAGGACGATATGTTGCTGGGTTTGGCCAAGCCTACGATATTGATTTGGAAGCATTGCGCTTCGATCATGTTGCAAGAGATGGGCATCAACCGTCTGAACGAATTCGCACAACGTAGGAGGGAGATGAAGGAATGACGTACGATACGGTATCGGTCATATGGGATACGATCCAAGAACGGTTCTATCAGATGGTGCAGGAACTGACTGATGATGAATTGAGTTATGGAGTGGGAAGTGCCACAATTGGCTACATGATTAGACACAATGCAGAGGTGGAATATTTATTCACAGAGTGGTACTTTGGCCAAGAGTTGCCTGCGGATGTGGAAATTCGAACGAGTCGAGGGCCGTCAGGCGATCCGAATCGATATACAAGCATACTTGACATGCTGCAGTTGATTCAACATTCACAACATCATATTCGTCAAGCGATGTGTACGCTGCCTGAACAAGCATGGCATGTTCCGGTGAAGTCCCCAATGGGGACGATCACACCGCTGCAAGCGGTTGGACGCCTGTTGTATCATACCAGTCTGCATGCTGGGCAAATTGCCTTCATACTTAAGCACACCAATCCCGCCTCCATCTCAGCGAAGCAGCAGAGGTCTGCCCCGGCAACTTTACATTGAACCTACATGTAAGTTAGATTGACCTACCTTGAAATCAACCTTTTGGTTGATTTCTTTTCTTTGTGTGGAGTAAGATATGTCCCGAGAGGAATGGACTGGAGGATGATGGTAGATGGTAAAGTATCTTGCATGTTCAAAAGTAGATATTTCAAACATTTATGAAGCGTTTACAGTTGGCTTTTCTGATTATATCGTGAAGATGGATATCACCGAAGAGATGTTCAAGACTCGTTTCTTTGGCGTTGAAGGCAACCAGCTAGAGAATTCTTATATTGCGATGGATGGGGAACGACCAGTCGGGTTGATACTAGGCGGATTGAAGAGATATGAAGGCATACTAACGATGCGCTGTGGAGCACTTGCAATCCATCCTGATTATCGTGGAATCGGAGTGAGCTCAAAATTATTCGAGCTGCACAAGGCTAGAGCAGTGGAGTGCGGTTGTGGGCAGTTGTTCCTTGAAGTCATTGTTGGGAATGACAGAGCGATCCAATTCTATAAAAAGAAAGGCTACTCCAAAGTATACGATCTTAGCTATTTTACCTTGAATCATCCAGCTAGTATGCTAGGCAGAAATGTTGAGGGGCATGAAATAAAGCCAGTTCCGTACGAATGTTTTGAGCGGCATGTGCATAATTGGCGCATCCCGCATATCAATTGGCAGAATGATTTGGACTACATGAGGCTGTCTGACGCCAATAACTATGTCGCAGCTTATAAAGACGATAAGGTCATTGCAAGTTTATGTATGAATGATAGTGGCAAGGTTAGTTTTCTCTATGTAGATGTTGAATATCGAAATCAGGGGATTGCTGCCGATATGCTTATGACAATGATAAGGGAGAAGCAGCCAGAGCGAGTATCGGTTTCTTTTGCGAATAATCATTATCTAGAAGGCTTTGTATCTAAGCATGGATTCAATCGAAATGAGCTCGAGCAATATGAAATGTATTTGCATTTGTAAATAATTTTGCATTTACAATCAATGATTTCCCCTCATTGAGGGACTTGGATGGGTGGATAAGCCTACAAAGCCTACATCGGGTTAATGAACTATCAGCGTACGTACAGAATATAATGATGACACTACCACGTATGCTGTAAGGATGTGTAGACAATGCCATTTATATTGCGCTTCAGTACGATAACAAGAGGTGCGATTACGTTCACTGGGAATTCTCTTGGTATTAGCCGCGCCTCTAGATTTTCTCCTGCTTGTACACCGGGTACGGCTGATGCGATAGGGTCTTTTATTATTAATAATCCAAATGTAATGTGCGGTACAGTTTCGTCCAGTCCTTCGACTGGCGGGGGGACGACGAATATGTATTTGATAAATTTCTCAACAAATTCGCTCGTCCTCCCTCCTGGAAGTACAGTTGTATACGCTGAATTGGTATGGGGCGGGACATATTTGATCAATACACCGGGCGGTGAGGATTTATCGGCCCGTTTGAATGACCCGGTCAGATTCAGTACACCAGCAGGAATGTTCAATATTCAGCCAGAGACGTTCTTCAATTATGCCGTTAATATTCAAGGTGATTTAGGGTATGTGCGTTCTGCCAACGTTACTGCGCTTGTAGCAGGTGGCGGTGCAGGAACATATGGGGCTGGAAAAATCGTTGGAACACTGGTTCCGGATCCGAATACGACTAGCTTTGCCGGGTGGTCACTCGGGGTCGTATACGTGAATCCTGCATTACCTTTCCGCAGCATGAATTTATATGTCGGGAACGTCCCAATTCAATCCTCATCTCCGCCAGTCAATGAAATGATCGGGAACTTTCAAACACCTTCTACCGGCTCTATAACCGGTCGTCTTCTCGTCAGCGCGCAAGAAGGAGATGCGGAGATTACGGGAGATTTCGTACGCTTTGGCCCAACCCTTGCCAACCTTACAACGATTCCGCAGCCCGCTGGATTTACGAACAATTTCTTTCAATCACTAATTTACGATGATAACGGGAATATCAACCCGACTGCTACGTTTGGGGATCGCAATCCGATACCTGGGCAGCCGGGATCCAACATCATTGAGGGGAATCGCCAAGGATGGGATATTTCCAACGTAAGCATTTCCAACAGTCTCGTGAATGGGCAAACTTCAGCAGTGATTCAATTCGGAACGAATGGCGACGGATACACTGTCAATCTGCTGGCGATTCAAATTGACAATATTCCACCGACGCTGCTGCTGGAGAAGACCTCTTTTCCTGAAACAGTAACCGTAGGAGAAGAGATCGTATACACCATTGTGGTCAGCAACGATGGAGATTTCCCGCTTGTGAACACCATACTAACTGACCCGCTTCCGGCTGGTGTAACGTTTCAATCCGTACAAACTACGCAAGGTACGGCATCTTTTGCTGCTGGCACGGTCACCGTAGATATCGGGACGATCCCGGTTGGTCAGAGTGTTACCGTCAATATTACCGTGCTGGCAACAACGGCGGGTCTCATATCCAATACTGCTTCAGCCCAAGCGAATCAGACCGGCATCATTTCTTCAACCGCAGTCAATACCGTAAATCCTCTACCGCCTCCAATTCTAGAAATCGAGAAGCTGGACTTTCCCCCAATCGTCGCCGTAAATTCAGAACTCGTTTATATTATCTTTGTCTCCAATATTGGAGGGAGCACAGCGACCGATGTTGTTATGAATGATCCGCTTCCGGCAGGAACCACCTTTGTATCCGCTGAATCGGATCAAGGGACGATTGCGTTCGATGGCACGACAATTACGAATGACATTGGTTCACTTGCTCCGGGAGAGACTGTGGTCATTTTTATCGTCGTCATCCCAACGGTCACAGGTACAGTCTTGAACACGGCAACGACGTTTTCAGATGAGACTGCGCCACAATCCTCTACTACCGAAACTCTAGTTATCGAAGAGCCGATACTTGAGTTAATGATATCGAAGTTTGCAGGGCCGGATCCTGCAACTGTTGGAGAAGAACTCATCTATACGATCGTTGTCTCCAACGAGACGACGGAGTTATTAACCGGCGTGGAAGTGGTGGATGTGCTGCCACCTGGTCTCGTCTTCGTATCTGCCGAAACTACGCAAGGAACCGTAACTGAAGTGGCTGGCACCGTGACAGCATTGATTGGCGATCTTGATCCTGGTCAGTCTGAAATCATCACGATTACCGTTATTCCTACAGCTCCGGGCGTCGTAACGAACACAGCTATAGCGACATCTGATCAAACAGAACCTGTATCATCCACGATTGATACAACCGTCAATGCGCTTCCTCCTGCTTTTTTAACCATTGAGAAGCTTGCCGAGCCGGATCTTGTAACCCTTAGAAATGAAGTCATCTTTCAAGTGACGGTGTGCAACATGGGAGAAACGGCGGCCACAAATGTGGTTGCGGTGGACACATTGCCTGCAGGCGTTGAAGTCACTGGTATCCAAGTATCTGAAGGCACATTCACGCAGGTCGGGCAAACGATCACAGCATCTTTCGGTGTCATTGCCCCTGGAACGTGCGCTATGATTACGATCGAAGCAATTACGACTGTAACAGGGACATTAACGAACACAGCAGTGGTGACCGCTGATAATGTTGAAGACTCTGAAACAGCAACCGCAAGCATTACGGTATTACAGCCGCTCGCCATTTCGAAGCAAGCTTCAAGCAACCCGGTGCTTGTCGGCAGCCTGTTGCAATATACGATCAGTGTTGCAAATCTCGGAGAACTTCCTCTGACGAATGTAATCGTACGTGATGTCATTCCTCCTACGGTTGAATTTGTCAGTGTTCAATCTGAAGGAGGCACTTGCTCTGTATCCGGGCAGACCGTTACTTGTCTCTTGGGCACATTGGAGGGTCAACAAGAACAGACGATTATCATTACAGTCATTCCTTTGTTAGAAGGAGTGGTTACCAACACGGCTACCGCTCAGGCGGATAATACGCCTCCTGTTACAGCTACGATTACGACGCTAGTTGTTCGTCCTTTAGAGTGCATTTCTGTCAGCAAACTGTTCGATTGGGTTGTCACTCGGAGTGATTTTATCGTGGAAGAGTCTATTCCCGAAACCTGCAGGGCTTTCGTAGAACAAGCAATTGCTGGTGGTCGGCAAGTGCTCGTGAGCTGCAATGCAGTGCCAGCTACGGGAGAATGCAGCATCACGGTTGTAAAGCGGCTGCCGCTGCCCATTATCGGATCGCAAGCAGCTATTGTACTGACCACGTGCTCTGCAGAGGTAACGATTACGTTAACAGATAGTGGAACAGGAGAAACATGCACGTTTACACTACTAGTCAAGAATAACGAGAAAGTATCACTCTGCTTACCGCTCCCATTAGATGAATCCAACATTACTTCTCATTTATTCGATATCCATTGTGCTGCACGAATTACTGAGAGCTTAACGATTGAGTTGCAATTGGATTGGTGTTTGGAGCTTATTGTGAAATTTACAATACCGCTGATGGTTGAAGCGACATTCTGTCAACCTAGGGCATTAATCCCGATACCGGAGTCATGCAGCATCAGCCTTCCATTGCAATGTCCGACGATTTTTCCATTCGCATAAATGTCTTGTAATCCATAGAGATTCTGGATTCTTTATTGTTGTTGAGAACTCATGCCTGCATGAGTTTTTTTTTGTGCGCGGAAGTGGAATCATAAGGCAGACACATATTTGATCGGATTCAGATCAAGGAGTTAGCTTATGATATAATTACTGCTGTAAATAAGGAAAGCAAGGAGTTGATCGTCATGCAATATCGTCGTCTTGGCAATAGTGGATTGAAGGTGTCTGTGCTTGGATTAGGAACAAATGCTTTCGGCAAGCGGGCTGACAAGCTGGCTTCGACTCGAATTATTCATCAAGCGCTGGACTATGGCATTAACTTTATTGATACGGCCAATATTTATGCTGGTTCAGAATCAGAACGCATCATCGGTGAGGCGCTGACAGGCAAACGACACAATGTCGTGCTGACAACGAAGGCTGGATTAATTCGAGGACAGGGGCCGAACGAGCGCGGCTCATCTCGCTTTCATTTGCAGCAGGAATTAGACAATAGCTTGAAGCGGCTGAATACCGATTATATTGACCTGTATCAAATACATACATTTGATCCGCATACTCCACTTGAGGAGACGCTGCGGACGCTTGATGATATGATACGTTCAGGCAAGGTGCGGTATATCGGAGCGTCTAACTACGCTGCTTGGGAGCTGATGAAGGCGATTGGTATCAGTGAACGGCTTGGTCTGAATCGTTATGTGTCCATGCAAACCAGCTATTCACTGGCTGATCGAACGCCAGAACTGGAATTGGTTCCGCTATGTCAGGATCAAGGGGTGGGAATCATTCCATATTATCCGCTTGCAGGAGGAATTCTGACAGGGAAATACCGTGTGGGCGATCAGAAGCCAGCTGGCTCACGAGCAGATACGGATCCGAATTTCTACAAGTTCTTCAATGAAGAACGGTTTGCGTTAAGTGAACAGGTGAGCGAATTGGCAACGGACATCGGCTGTAGCCCAAGCTCGTTGTCATTAGCTTGGCTTATGCACCAGCCTTGTGTATCGACAGTCATTGTAGGAGCGACGAAGGTGGAGCAGTTAGAGGACAATATAACGAGTGTCAATGTCGAACTTAATGAAGAACAGTTGAACCGATTGGATGAAATAAGCCGTCGATATCGTTATGGGGAACCTTTTGCCGTATACCGATTGCCTGAGTAAATGTGAAAGTAAGGAAGCAATAGACACCGCCTCTAGGTAATAGGGGCGGTTTTTTTGAGTTGACATTTCGAAATCTTGCGCTCATATTCGAAAAACGATGTAAATGGAAGGACGGTAAGTATAATAGAGGGATAAATGGCCTGTCCTCATAGCGAGCTGATAAACTGTACCTGTTCAATTGTCGTCTTGGTCGGTAAGCTATTATTCAATTGGAACATCTTTCTTGAATTGAACAGTGGAAGGGAGTTGCTGGATTCCGTATGCTTAGACAGAATCCGATCTTGGATCTATCAACTGAGGAACAGTATATGCTAGGCTCATATACGTTAGAGAAGATCAGTCAGTATCTATCATACACCGACGAGGTAGTAGTTGCCCCTGAATTAATCCCGTCAGAAATCGTGCAGTATGCGGAGCAAATTGACTTTGCTGCTCCTGTCAAGCCTCAAACTGCGGTTCAGCATGTTATAGAAGGACTGCGTCGATATCAAGTGCACACAGCACATCCAGGATATTATGGCTTATACAATCCCCGCCCGAACTTTATGGGAATTATGGCAGACACGATAACAGCGGCGTTTAACCCCCAGCTTGCTGCATGGAGTCATGCACCGCTTGCCGTAGAAATTGAGAATTATGTACTGCGTGAGCTCGCCGCTCAATTTGGTTACCCGCGTGATGTTGCTGATGGAACCTTCACGACTGGGGGAGCGGAAGCTAATTTGACTGCAGTCTTAACGGCTCTATCTTATCATTTCCCAAAGTATGCAACAGACGGATTAGCAGCTCTGGAGAAGCCACCCATTCTGTATGCTTCTGAAGAGAGTCATCATTCATTGGTGAAAGCGGCTCGTTCCTGCGGGCTAGGAACGAATTCAATTCGCTCCATTCGTACGAACGATTCCTTGCAAATGGATATAGGCGCGTTATCAGAACAAATACGTACAGACCGCGCGCAGGGTTCAGCACCATTTCTTATTATTGCTACAGCGGGAACGACGGGAGCCGGTGCAATTGATCCGTTAATGGAAATCGCGGCAGTAGCGGAGCATGAACAGATGTGGCTTCATGTGGATGCTGCTTATGGCGGTGCAATCGTATTGGATTCCGAGCTGTCCTCCCATATAGATGGTATCCAGCAAGCAGATTCAATCGCGTTTGATGCACATAAGTGGCTGTCCGTTCCAATGGGGGCGGGCATGTACTTCACACGGCATTCACGTATATTGAATGAAACCTTCCGTATAACGGCAGATTATATGCCGAAGGAGGGTGAGGAGCTGCCCACGATTGATCCATATACGCATTCCATTCAATGGTCACGGAGATTTATAGGATTGAAGCTGTATTTATCCCTGGCTACTGCGGGGTGGGAAGGATATCGAGCTGTCTTGCGACATCAAGTTGAAATGGGCAAGCTATTCCGAGAAGAATTAATGCGATCTGGCTGGACAGTTGCCAATGATACCGTGCTGCCTGTCATTTGCTTTCTTGATCAAGAAGCATGGACACGAAACGACCAGGACTTCGCTCTATTTGTGAATCAACACGTATTGAGCACAGGGAAAGTGTGGCTATCCGTATTTACCATTCATGGTGTACCAACGCTGCGTGCATGCTTTACCAATTACGATACGAATGTGCAGAATGTGAGTGAACTCATTCATTTATTAAATGAGGCCAGATCCCTATATTACAGTCACCAAGCACATGTGTGATAGATGGTATGGGATAAATTACAATGCAATGGATCATTGCACAATGATAGTGTGTTTACTATAATGTTACCTACAACTTTATAACTGGATGAAGTTTGCGGGAGATAGACGAATCGTCTAGCCGAAGGGGTAAGCTCTCAGGCGCTTAGACATATCGAACCTTGAGCTCGAATACGTATAAGCAGGACCGTAAATGGACAGGACTCTGGAGAGACTCCATGATAGGGGCACCGAAGGGGCAAGACGAATTTGATTCTCGTGGATTCGTTAAAACTCTCAGGTAAAAGGACAGGGATGCAGAAGCGTAGAAATCGTAAGTTATCGGTATGATGATCTGATTTAGGTATGTCACTTACGTCAGGTTATTTATTCTGCACACATGTCCCCAGGGTCAAATCATTCGATTTGACTCTTTTTATTATTCACAAAGAGGGGAACTGATTTGACAATGATGGAACAATGGTTAGACAAATTGAACAGCATGGTATGGGGGGCACCGCTTCTTATCTTATTAGTAGGAACGGGAATTTTATTAACGATCCGCTTGGGAGGGCTACAGTTGTTCCGCCTGCCGCTCGCCTTGAAGTTAATATTCAAGTCGAAGAATGAGGGAGAAGGGGATGTATCCAGCTTCGGTGCATTGGCTACTGCGTTGGCGGCGACAATTGGAACTGGTAATATCGTGGGGGTTGCTACTGCAATTAAGGTGGGTGGACCCGGTGCATTGTTCTGGATGTGGGTTGCTGCATTCTTCGGAATGGCCACCAAATATGCGGAAGGATTGCTTGCTGTCAAGTATCGCAACATTGATGACAATGGACAAGTGCTAGGCGGTCCTATGTATTATATTGAGAAGGGACTTGGCATGAAATTCAAGCCGCTTGCTGTATTCTTTGCGATTAGCGGAGTACTGGTTGCCTTACTTGGAATTGGTACATTTCCGCAAATTAATGCGATCGTCACTTCTACAGAAGCAAGCCTTGGTGTACCTGCAGTAGTCACTGCGGCAATCGTCACTATCGTGACCGCGCTTGTTACAATTGGCGGGATTCAGAGTATATCACATGTGACGACGACAATCGTCCCTGTCATGGCTATTATCTATTTTATCGCAAGCTTTGTGGTGCTTATTGCATTTGCGGATCAGATACCGCACGCACTGTCGTTGATTTTCCATGGCGCGTTCAATGTAACAGCAGCAGGAGGCGGCTTCTTGGGAGCAACGGTTATGATGGCGATCCGTAACGGGATTGCAAGAGGTGTATTCTCCAATGAATCAGGTCTCGGAAGCGCACCGATTGCGGCCGCGGCTGCGAAGGTGAAATGGCCGGCTGAGCAAGGACTCATATCAATGACCGGAACATTCATCGATACGATCATCGTCTGCTCGCTTACAGGATTAACATTGATTGTAACGGGTGTATGGAATGGCCCAATGGAAGGAGCGGCCATGACACAGGCAGCATTTGATGCTGCGCTGCCATACGGTTCCCTCATTCTTATGTTTTGCTTGATTTTATTTGCATTCACGACGATTCTTGGCTGGAACTATTACGGCGAACGGTGCATGGTTTATTTATTCGGTGTCAAATCGATTCTGCCGTACCGCCTTATGTTCATTGCGATCATTGGCTTTGGGGCATTTATCAAGCTGGATATGATATGGAAGCTTGCTGATATTGTAAATGGATTAATGGCGCTGCCGAACTTAGTTGCACTGCTCGGTTTGTCTGGAGTCGTCGTGTCTGAGACGCGTCTATATTGGAAGCATAGGGAATCCGAAAAATAAATAGAAGCAGGAAGCGATTCCTGTTCTTAAGTAAACTGCCAAATGCATGAAAGTGAACATTTGGCAGTTTTTTTGCGTTTAATGAAACCTTTTGCCTATCTTATGCATCTAATTGACAGTTTGATTCGCGTGTATGGGGTAAAGAAGGGAGTAGAAACGGCTTGCATAGCGATATAGAGACAGAAGTGAGATTGGCTAAGGAAGGTAACAAAGAAGCGTTTATTCGACTCATCAAGCAGCATGAAGCCCAAATGTTCAACATGGCCAGGTCGATCGTCAGAAGGGATGAGGATTGTGCAGATGCGATGCAGGAGACTGTGCTCAAGGCTTATCGCGCACTGACCAACCTAAATCATCATGCCTATTTTAAGACTTGGCTCTTTCGGATATTGATCAATGAATGCAATATGATATTGCGGAAGCAGGCTCGCATCATCATGCTGGCCGAACTCCCTGAAGTAGGAGTTGCCACGGCAGAATACAGTGATCATCTTGATTTGCGTCAGGCGATCTATCGGCTTGAGGAAGTATCTCGAAATATTGTTATTTTGTTTTATTTTCAGGATTTGCCTATGCATCAGATCGCCGAGATGATGGATATGTCCGTGGGCGCGGTGAAGACACGGCTACATCGGGCACGTCACACGCTCGCAGAATGGCTGGATGATACTGAAGAAAGGAAGATGAACGGATGAAAGACATACAACTGCCTATCGATCAGCGACTGGAACAGCTTAGGGAACCATATATTAGCGAGCTGCCAGAATCCGTTCGCAACCGAATGGATCGGACATACCAGATCATCGACGAGATGCTTCCTGGACGGAAGAGAAGAAGTCGGAAGAACCGCTGGCTGCGCAGAGTGTTGATTTCAACAGCGGGTGTAGCGAGCCTCGGGATTGTCATGATCTTCTCGGGTCTTGCCTCTCCAGCGATCGCACAGACGTTGAAGCAGATTCCGTTCATGAATAGCGTATTCAAACTGGTGGGGGATCTTGGCTTGCAAACCGCTGGAGAGAAGGGGATGGTCACCTCAGTCAACCAGCGCGTAACCCATAAGGGAGTGACGCTCACGATTTCTGAGATGATGTATGATGGCAGCAGGCTATCTCTAGTGCTCAGCAGAGAGGATACGAAAGCGGCGAAGGATTCTTTTTTTCAGTTATGGAACAAGCAGCGCATGCTTAGCAAGCGAGCCAATAATATCGATTTTTATATGGGAGACAAGCAGATAAATACCGGGATGGGGCTGCAGCCGGGTGGGGAGCATGCTCCGCAATCGATAATCGTTACCGCTTTAGATTCTGCTGATCTCGAGCTTCCAGACTCGTTCGAAATGAAGATGGTCGTGTATTTGGCTGATGTGGATGAGAATTACGAGTTCCTCTTCCCGATCAAGAAGGATACGGAGCGAACGATTATCCTAAAGACATCAGAGACCAAATCACATGATTCGATAAATATGTCGATCGATCGAGTCGAAATTACCCCCATCACAACCCGCTTGCTCGTCGGTGTCCACGGGGCAAGCGGAGAAGAAGATTATCGTAAAATGCTGGATGCAATACCGGATAGCTATAAAGTTGATGGGTTCCTCAATCTGGAGTTCGATATCGAGGATGAGCAGGGAAATGAACAGAATGCAATTGCTGGGAATGGTTCAGGAGAAGGAAAAGGAATGGTGTTCTCAACCTCTTACGAGCCGTTCAAGGTGAAGCCTAGCTTAATCGTCATTAAGCCGTTTGTTAGAAGAGGCCCGGATAAGAATTATATTCCACAACTGGAGTTCAAGCTGCCCGTTCGATGAAAGGATTGCATTCCTCGATCATTCACGTGTAACATGAATATTGGTGGAATTATGCCATTACATCATGTATTTCAATCGGAGGAGAGTTCACATCATGGAGCGCTTGAATGATTTGGAACCAGGCATTCGAAGCATCGTTAAGGAATTTATTGAATCAGGACGTCCTTCTGCGAGACAGCAGAGCTATCAGGAGCGCCGTCAAGGTTATGTACAATCGGTTGTGTTGGCAGGAGAAGCGGAGCCTATATGGGAAATCACTGATTATACGATCGATTCCATCCCTTTACGCATTTACCGACCGTCGTATGCGTCTAATCTTCCTGCTATGATCTATTATCATGGCGGGTGCTTTGTGAGCGGGGATTTCACAACTCATGACCGCCAGTTAAGAGCATTAGCTAACAAGGGGAACTCGATTGTGGTAGCGGTAGATTACCGCTTGGCACCAGAGCATGCCTATCCAGCCGCTCATGATGATGCCTATAAGGCCGCACAAATTGTGCGTGAGCATGCCGTATCTTGGGGAGGAAATCCGAATGATATTACACTGGCAGGTGATAGTGCGGGCGGACATATTGCGCTAGTAACGTCCTTGCGGCTCAAGGCGCAGAAGGAATGGATGCCAACAAGACAAATCTTGATATATCCGATGTTGGACGCTAGTGGTTCAAGCGAGAGTTATCAACGGTACGGAGATGATTACGTGATCACTCGCGATGCACTGCTCAGCGGTTTTGAAGCTTATTTCGGAGATATTCCGGCAGAACATCCAGAGGCAAGTCCTATTCAGCGCAGCGACTTGGAAGGATTGCCATACACACATATTCTTCTTGCCGAATTCGATCCTCTTGCAGACGAGGGAGAAATGTTGTATCGGCGGCTGCTTGAAGCAGGAGTTGGTGCAGAGTGCAGGAAGTATTTTGGTGTCAATCACGGATTTTTCCAACTCGCGGGCATAAGCGGCGCTGCACGGACGGCCATTCAGGACGTTGCCTCTATTATGACGAGGTAACAATAGATAAAATCATTTGCTTGAACTAGATATAGAAGAGTTGAAATAGATTACAGATATAGATATAGATATAGATATAAAAGAAGAGATAAAAAGGTGTATAGATAAATTCCTAGTTGAATCAGCGGCAGACGGTTCATATCCGGTTACGATCGTACTGATCTGTCGCTGTACAACTAGGATAACAGAGTTAAGGCATACTCAGAAAACCTTTCTTCCATTTTCTAATTTTCGTTCGGAAATTTGTAAATGGAGCAACCGAATTAATATGTATCCATCGAGCCATCGGCCAATTCTGCTTGTCCCCTGTCCAATTGCGAACCCCTTGTATGAACAACGCCTCATCGTTATAGCTATCAATCCAATTCACCCACAACTGTACGGCATCCTTAAGTTGATTCCTCAATTCAGTTAACGAGTAAGATGAATAATGCTCGTAGAAAGATTGATATAATGCACCGAGTTGATTCCACTTATACTCTGGAGAAGGCATATGTACGATTTCGCCTTCCTGTTCCTGCTTGTCCCACCCCATAACGAGATGCAGCCAGCCTAATTGATAGGCGATGATCTCGGCTGGAGTTCGATCTACCCCAGTGATCCGCACATCCCTTGCACCGTCCTCGATATCGTTGAATTCTTCATCAAACCGCCTATAGGTATATTGGATTGCATCAATTAAGGCAGCCTTATTGTTGTAATGATATGCTGTCATCGTGTTATCCCTCCTATTCAGTTCCTGTATATAGTATGACATTGGTAACCTGACAACTGGTTGTCAACAATAATTGAACTTTGGAAATTTTGATTTCGCTGCAGAGTTGGAAAAGTCCTTTTGCAATCGGGGATATTCATTCATAGGCTCTAATGGGATTGTTCCAAGATCCATGTCTGTCTATTGAGCTTGTTTTGAAAGGTCTGATAGAGTAGTGATAGCAATAATGGCAATAAAAGGATTTCGGTCTATATCATAGTACATTACAGGAAGGTGCTTGCTAGGGATGAATAAGATGTTTGCCACGCTAAGTGCAGTCATCGTATTAGCATGTTCATTACTAATATACCATTTTGTAATGGATGATTCGCATGTTGAACGTACTAATTCTCACAGTCAATTATCGCTTATCGATGCACTGCATGTTGGAATGGTAGCGGCAAAAAAGTGGAATCCCGAAGCTGTCCTACTCTATGTGACAAGCGTGGATGACGGGTTAGGGAAGACAAGTGGACAAGAAGGTACAAGGAGTCGATGGAATTTACAAGTGGGTGCCCCTGCGAACAAGCGCGCTGTTATTGCGATTCGGGATGGAAAGGTGGATAAGGTCATACCTGGAATAGGTAATTACAATTCCGAATGGATGGTATCTACCGACAAGGTCAAGATTGACAGTACTGTGGCAGTACTCAAAAGCATACGGTCAAGACATTTGCTGCCTGGAGATGGATGGGCTAACGGCTATCACTTTATTCTTCAGGCAGGAGAAGGATTGACTACAATTACGGTGATTGGCCGAGATGATCAAGATCAACTGCAGCAGATCGAGTTCGATGCTGTAACGGGGAGGATATTGTCTGGACAAGGGGAGTGATTAAGATGAGAAAGTGGTTTGCAGCCATAATCATGTCAGCAGCACTTCTAGTTACCGGAGTATCTACAGCGAAGGCGGATATTACGTATATGAATGAAGATTTTACTGCTTATACAGGGGCAGCAGGAGACAATAACCCGGTGTTTGCTGGTGGAAAAGCTGCCTACATCGGTGGTGTTGCTGTGCATCCGACAATCTGGGGGACGGGAAACTGGAACAAGCCTGTTTTTCCGTTTGGTACAATGATTGTATTAAATAATAATGAGAGCATATCGATTCCAGGCGGTTACGTGATAAACACGTTTGTTGTGGAAGATACAGGGGATCTCAAGAATACAGCTAAACTCTCATATCGTTGGATTGATGTCTATTTCGGGAAATATAGCACTGCCAATCATCAAGCGGCTATTAACTTTGGCAAAAAGAAGCTCAGTTATACGGTAATATCCTAATCACGAATTAGGATGTGACAACGAAAAGCAGCATGTCATGGAACGGGTGATATGCTGCTTTATTGTCTCGCCGTTACTTTCCCATCACTCGAAATGGAGAAATAGTTGGGAGAGCTGATGGAAAAAGATGAAGGATTTATGAATCTTGCTACCGTCTTATCCGTACTACACATTAAGTACAGTGATGGGAGGCATAAGGATGAAGAAAAGGTTGTCTTGGGTTTTGGCAATATGTATGGTTGTTACGATGCTTGTTCCGACAAGCGCGATGGCTGCAGCTTCAAATGGAGGGTTGAATTACTCCGCTACTAAAAAAGTTGCTACTGAAAAAGCTTCACTGTTGACGGACACTTTCGGTACGACAAGTGTTCAATATGCACTCATTGATCATGGTAACATCGTAGTATCTGGGCAATCCGGAAAAAATGATGCTCAAGGAAAAGTACCACTGTCGAAAAACACGATGTATGGAATCGGATCAACCAGCAAGGTATTTACCACAGTAGCCGTTATGAAACTGGTTGAAGAAGGAAAGGTAGATCTAGACACCCCTGTTGTGCAATACATACCTGAATTCACAATGAAGGATGAACGGTACAAGAAGATTACACCACGCATGCTGTTGAATCACTCTTCGGGGCTCCGGGGATCAACGTTAGGAAATAGCTTCTTGCTTGGGGACAATGACACGATTAACCACGATACGATGCTGGAGCAATTGAAGAAGCAGACGCTGAAGGCTGATCCAGGTGCATTCTCTGTTTATTGCAATGATGGATTTACATTAGCTGAGATTCTGGTAGAACGGGTGAGTGGAATGGGCTTTACTAAATTCCTTCATCAATATATTACTGAACCAGCAGCTATGTCTCATACGAAAACACCGTTGGACAATGCAGATAAAACAAAGTTTGCAGGCACGTATCACCCCGCATATGAAGGGCAGCTCCCTACGGAAAACGGCAATGTCATCGGTGCGGGGGGAATATACTCGACGGCTGAGGATTTAGTTCGTTTCGCGCAAATCTTTACAGGGGAGAATGACAAAGTATTGTCGTCTACATCTGTTAAAGCAATGCGTCAAGAGGAATATAAGCGCGGATTCTGGCCAGAAGGAGAAGTCGACACGGTTGTGAACTATGGACTTGGATGGGACAGTGTAAAGCTCTATCCATTCAATAGATACGGTATCCAAGCTGAGAATAAGGGCGGCGACACGATCATGTATCATGCTTCGCTCGTTGTACTTCCAGAGCACAATATGGCAGCGGCCGTCTTGTCTTCAGGTGGATCCAGCTCGACGAATGCGATGTTGGCGAACGAGATGGTGCTGCACGCATTGAAAGAGAAAGGTACGATTAAGGAGTTACAACCTGCTAAGTCATTCGGCAAGCCGAAGAAAGCAGCAATGCCAGCTGATGTTGCCAAGTATGCAGGTTATTATGCGTCAACCAATGTTGTCATGAAAGTGGCCATTGCCAAGAACGGCGAACTGTCTATCACTTATAATCAAGCGCCTGATATGCCTGCAGCGAAGTATGTATATACAGCAGACGGCACATTTATGAATGAAGAAGGAACGACGAAGATACGGTTCGATGCGAAAGACAATGGACGTACTTATTTATGGCAAAGTATGTACCTAGATGTACCAGGACTTTCTCAACTAGCTCTGACTCAGTATACTGGCGAGAAGCTTGAGAAAAATGATATCTCCAAAGAAGTTGATTCCGCATGGACGAAGCGCATAGGCAAAAAGTATTTTCCAGTGAATGAAAAATATAGTTCCCTCACTTATTTGCTTATGGATGGGGGTAAAATCAATAAACACGCCGATCTGCCTGGTTACGTGGACGATAAGACCATTACAGGCCCGGATTCGGCAAGTAATCAGGTGCAAATCCCAGCTATGGGCGGAAGGGATACTATGGAATATCAGTTCTTCACAAAGGACGGAGTGGAGTACTTAGATAGTTCAGGGTATATTATGGTATCAGAGGATACAATTAAGCCCTTGTATCCAGGGTCGAAATCTACAGTAACCATTCAAGAGGATGGTTATGCAAGATGGTTTAAGCTGCCAAAAGCAGTTGCTGGGAAGAAGCTGACCGTTACGACAATGCCTAAGCAATCTTCATTTGCAGTGTACAATGAGCAGGGGCATGTCGTACATTTCTCCTTATCATCAACAGGGAAACAAGGAATTGAATTTCCAAGCGGTGGTACCATTGTATTTGCTGGTGGAGCGGGAGCTAAATTCGAAGTCTCGATTAAATAAGCAGAAGCAAGAGCAATCATTTCTTAATATGAAATCATGAGTCACTAGGTAATGATATAGCTGATAAGCCGCTGGATATATATCCGGCGGCTTTGTTTGTAGATATGCTAAGCAATTGTTGTTCTGCGGATCATGATGAAGGTAAGTAAAGAATGGATAACCGCCAAGGCGAAAAAGTAAGAAGCAAGCTGCGCAGCTGAATGGCTGCCGAACCATGAGAATATGTTGCCCCACCAGCTGTAGTACGTGCAGAGATAACTGAAGATGGAGGAGATGGCAAGGGTGACTAGAAATAAGATAAACATTCCCGTGCGGCCAAAACGACGGAAAAACATAGCGAACATGAATCCTAAAGTAGACAAATGAGCAGCTGTTGCGAAGTAAACCCACCATTGTTCGAGCAAACTCCCATCCGTAATATAAGGCAGGGTAAAGAAATGAAAATTTGCATCTAGCATTTGGGTAATACTTCGTTCACCAATAGACAATAATATCACAAGTGTGGCTACAGTTACGCTGGCTATCAGGAACATTAATATAGTCCCGAAATAATAGTCTTTTCTGCGGATGCTTATTCCAAAAGCGAATGAAAAGTTCTGGGTCACGGCTACAATGCCGAGAATCAGTAAATAGATAAAAATGGAGACCACACCGCCGCTGTAGTAGCCTTGTTCCGGTTGAAGCAAGTAACCGATCAACACGTTGATCAGAAAACTAGGAAGCAGTACAAAGCACCACGGAGCGAAAAACCACATGATGTGATCCTTGCTGTACATTTTCATAACGGTTGTTACTCGATTCATCGCGTCTCCACCGCCTTGCGATCAGATTTTCTTTTTGTGAGGTGAACAATAAGCTGCTGCAGGGATACTGTTGAGAGATCAAGGCCTAACGATGCGGCTTGTTCTCGGATATGAGAAGTTAGATTGCCCAGTACGGTTGCAGACAATAGTCCGCCTAATGGCTGCCGATTGATGATGGTATGGCCTGAGATGAATGACTCGACCATTTCTCGCTGACCAACGACAGAGTAGGCACGGCCACGCAAAGCATCGCTTTCCTCATTCAAAATGATCCTTCCTCCATCGATCACAATCACATGCTCTAAAAATTGACTGACTTCATCAATTAAATGTGTGGACAGTACGATCGTTCGCGGATGTTCCGCATAATCTTCAATCAAGCGGTCGTAGAACAAGTTGCGAGCTACTGCATCAAGTCCAAGATAGGGTTCGTCGAAAATGGTCAGCGGAGCTCGACTTGCCAATCCAATAACAATGCCAACGGAAGAAAGCATTCCGCGTGACAACTTCTTGATGCGTCTTGTTAAAGGAAGGTTGAAATCATTCAGCAGTTTGCTCGCCAACTCCTGATTCCAATTCGGGAAAATGGAGGGGCAGAGCTCAATGACATCAATGACTCGAAAACTGTCTGGATACTTCTGGCTTTCCTTAATGAAGCAAATCTTGCTCAGAACGCGATTATTCTCATAAGGCGCTTCTCCGAAGACAAGAAGTTCACCGCTTGTTGGAAACAACTGCGCCGTCAGCATATGCATTATCGTTGTTTTTCCTGCGCCATTGCGCCCAAGCAGGCCATAAATTTTGTTAGCTTCGAGTGTAAAGCTAACATCGTGTACGACAGTAACATCACCGAATGACTTGGTTAATCCCTGAACTTCAGTAATGGTTCTCAATTCGTTCGATCTCCTCTCTGAATCATGTCTGTTAATTGTTCCTTGGAAATGCCAAGCTTCTCTGCCTCGCGGATCATGGATACCACATACTGTTCGTAAAAAAGTTCTTTCCGCTTTTCCATGAGTTTTGCCCTCGCTCCTGTCGATACAAACATACCTATCCCACGCTTTTTGTACAAAATGTTCTCATCAACCAGCACATTGACGCCCTTAGCCGCAGTAGCGGGATTGATCTGAAAAAAGGAAGCAAATTGATTCGTTGAAGGGACTTGCGATTCTTCAGGCAATCGACCTTCGATGATGTCATCCTCAATCCGTTCGGCAATTTGCACAAAAATGGGGCGGCTGTCGTCCATTGTGACTGTCATATCTACACCACCAAACTGGTTAATTACTCATGTAATTAACTATATAACTGGCGATGTTATCTGTCAACCCACATTTACCCAATTTTCTGATGTGGTTGATGTTGTAATCCTGTTTGTTGAATAGAGAAAAGGGATGTTGCTAACGCTGAAGGAAATGCAAAGACTCGCTTCCGGAAGGGGAGGCGAGTCTATTATTCGCAGTGTGTTGTATGTAGAAGGAATCATGGTTTTATTGCTGCGTTCCACCAAAGAAAATAGATAGTAGAAATGCAAACGATAAGAAAGTACATAGAGGCACATACAGCCAGGTATCCATTTTTGCAAATTTCGTTTTGCTGATTCGCTTGAACAACCCGACATAATTGAAGTCGCCTATGATTCGCAAGGCGAATACGACAGCGCATATCCATGCGCCTGCTTGCAGGAGAACAGCATTGAAACGAAATGAAATGTAGGATGCACGCATAAGTAAAATGACGGCTGCAAGGGCAAGAAGAACAGCAATGAGCAGGGTCATTACCGGTCGTGGAGAGAATGTGCGCTTGCCATTTTTTTCGGGAATTACAGCTGTTGTGCCCCATGTACCACGGCATGCCCAATATACATGTAGCAGGCTGATGAGATATAGGATACAGGCCGCAACAAGACTGATTACTGATACCATCAACGATTCCTCCTTTTTTACTGAATGTAGGTTTGAGCGATGATATTTGCTGAAAGGCAATGTTGATTGACAAAGAGGACGGTAAGAGCATTTTAGATTGATAACAAAAGTTCTTACGTGATAAGATGGTTGCAATTATTTCTGGTAGATGAAGAAATGATTGCTAATTTCATTATAGATCCATTTATTAATTGGTCAATAAGGGAGAAGAACGGTAGAAATGGAAAGCACATATGAAGAAGCAGTTCAATTGAGGGCTCAAGGGCAAGCCGGGCAGGCGGTAACAATCTTTGCACAATTGCTGGAGAAGGACCCGAATAATGCCGAGCTGCTGTATCAAATGGCATGCGCACACGATAACTTAGGATTAGAGAAGCAGGCGGTGCCCTATTATGTAGCAGCTCTTCGCAATCAATTAGGTGAATCTCATCGACCTGGAGCTCTATTAGGCCTAGGAAGCACCTATCGGACACTGGGCCAATACGAAGATGCGAAGGAGATATTGGCGCAGGGTGTGAGTGAATTCCCGAATCACAGAGAGCTAAAGGTGTTCTATGCAATGGCACTGTACAATGTTGGTGAGCATGCAGAAGCGATGAAATTGCTGCTGACAGAGTTAGCAGATACGACGAAAGATCAGGAATTGCTAGTTTCGAGAAAGCAATTCGTTTCTACGCAGATAAGCTGGATCACATATGGGATGAGTAGACAAAATGAGTTTTCATTTATCTCTAGAATGGCATACCTGAAGAAGTAGGATTTAGTCATGCTTTAAAACGTTCACGAAGAAGCAGACTTGTGGTATGTTGTGCAGATACCCGAAGAAACATGATTCTGTCATGTCTCTTCGGGAAATACGTTTGTGGACTTTTTTCGAGTACAGATTTCGCTTTCTACGTTTACTCTGATCGTGTCCTTTCTTCAATTCCTCTTATCAGCAATCATATGTTTTGTTGCTCGGCACATTCATTGAATGATCTGAACTTGGATCAGAACTTGCTACTGCAAAGTTGTATGCTGAGCGAAGGGTTTTATAACCGCCCATCATAATGCCAAGCGCAAGCACACCAGCTGCAATTGCCACCGTGAACCCCATATGTACACCAAAATGATCCACCATCCATCCAGCAATCGCAGAGCCAAGCGCAACCCCGATACCAAGTCCTGTTGTTGCCCATGTCATTCCTTCGGCTAACTGATGTGAAGGAACGATCTTCTCCACCAATCCCATCGTGATAATCATCGTAGGTGCGACGGACATACCCGCAAAGAAGACAGTAATCGCCAATGTAGTTAGATTGTTGACGAAGAATAGAGGAAGCAAGGTTACCAATGCAAGACTAACCGCAATTGCAAATTGACGATACAACGGCATGTTGATTGTAAGTGTGCCGAAGATAAGACCTGCCAAGCATGATCCGATTGCGTAGACAGACAGGACGTAGCTGGCTGCGATGGTGTTCCCCTGCTGTTCGGCAAAGGCAACACTTACAACATCCACGGTTCCAAATATCGTGCCGATTGCAGCAAGCGTAAGAGCAAGCAAGCGCAATGCACCGATTTTGAACACAGATCCCTGATTCGTGTTATGCTGCGGCTGTACTGCCGGTTCACTGCTCTTGTGCATCGTAAATAGTACAATGCCAAATGCCATAAATAAGCATGCGGCGAGAGGGCCAGCTTCTGGGAAAACGGACACGCATAATCCAACGGAAATGACAGGGCCGATAATGAAGCAAATTTCATCGACGACGGATTCAAAGGAATAAGCAGTATGCAGTTTGGGCGATCCCCGATACAGCTCCGTCCAACGTGCACGCACCATTGCGGGCATGCTGGGCATGCAGCCAGCCATGATTGCGAACAGAAAGAGCGTCCAATCGGGCGCGCCTAATCGTGCACATAGCAGCAGAGCCGATATGGAGATAATGCTTAACGCTGCTGCGGGACGAAGAACTCGTGATTGCCCCAACCGATCAACCAATCGGGATATTTGCGGGGCAATCAGCGCCGAAGCGAAGGCAAAAGTGGCAGCGATGGCTCCAGCGAGACCGTATTCTCCGCGCATTTGAGCAATCATGGTAACCAAGCCGATTCCAGTTATAGAGATCGGCATTCTTGCGATAAATCCAGCGGCAGAAAAAATAAGAGAACCCGGAGCAGCAAATAATTCTCGATAAGCACGTAACATATTACAATGTTCCTCCTAGCTGAAATAGGGTAGTTTCCATTTACATACGAAGCGTATGCAAATATAATATTAACATACGGGACGTATGTCAATAACAATCGAGGAAAAATGCGGTATGAAATGATTCGCTCCTGTATGTTATAAATCTTGTTAATTTCAAATTTTATTGTAGAATAGAACGAAATATAAAACTGAGCTAGCATCGTGCAATCAGCATAACGGTGCAGGAGGGAACATGGTTCGAAAAGCAAGAAAAGAAATGATCGAGGAGACAAAGGGAAAGCTGCTTGAAGCGGCAAGAGAAGCGTTCGGAACAATCGGCTATGCCAATACGTCAATGGATGAGTTAACTGCTTCCGTAGGATTGACGCGAGGTGCGCTGTACCATCATTTTGGCGATAAGAAGGGTCTGCTTGCGGCAGTTGTTGACGAAATTGATCAAGAGATGGATAATCGCCTTCACGATATTTCGAATGCGGCAGCAACGTCATGGGAAGGCTTTGTTGGTCGATGCCGTGCGTATATTAAAATGGCAATTGAGCCGGAAATTCAGCGCATCGTACTTAGAGACGCGCCTTCCGTGCTTGGGAATGGATTTACTCATCCTTCTCAGTCTCAATGCTTAGCGACAATGGCAACAATGCTTCAGCAATTTATGGACGAAGGAATCATTGCGGTTACGGATAGTCATGCATTAGCACGGATGTTGAACGGCGGGCTTATGAACGCAGCCTTCTGGTTAGCTAATTCTCAGGATGCGGAGAAGGAGCTAGCCGTTGCGTTGCACAGCTTGGGAGTTGTATTAGATGGTTTGCGGATGAAATCAAAGTAGCTGAATCGATCATGTAAATCAATGAAATCTTTAAAAGATGATGAACAAGTAATCTCAGGAGGGAACGATGATGAAGCAAATTATTGCAATGGGAGGCGGAGGATTCTCGATGGAGCCGGAGAACCCTCTTCTGGATCTGTATGTCTTGCAGCAAGCTAGTTCGGAAAATCCGAAAGTATGCTTTGTGCCAACAGCAAGCGGAGATGCGGATGGGTATATACAGCGGTTTTATAAGGCATTTGGAGAACATGCATGTGAGCCTTCCCATCTGTCATTATTCAACCCTCCGACGACGGATTTGGAAGACTATGTGCTGAGCAAAGACATCATGTATGTTGGCGGCGGCAATACACGCAATTTGCTAGTGTTGTGGAAGGAATGGGGCTTGGATGCCATTCTGAAGAAAGCATGGGAGCAAGGCATTATTTTGGCTGGGTTAAGTGCTGGTTCCATCTGTTGGTTCGAAGAAGGAGTAACAGATTCAGTACCCGGGGAGCTAACCGGATTAACTTGCTTAGGGCTTTTGCCGGGAAGCAATTGTCCGCATTATGATGGGGAACAAGAGCGGAGACCCAGCTATCATCGGTTAATGCAGGAAGGCAAGGTTGGACATGGCATAGCTGTTGATGATGGTGTAGGTATTCACTATTTGGATCGGAACATACATCGAGTGATCAGCTCCAGACCGCATGCAAGAGCCTACTGCGTAGAATCTAGAAACGGAGTCATAACAGAAAACGGGCTAGTTCCCGTGTTCTTAGGTGAATCATAGGTGAATCATAGGTGACACATAGGAATGACATAGGAAAACAAAGAGAAACAAAGAGTAGCACATAGAATCTAGAGAGACCTAAAAAAGTAAGAACTATAAAAAGAAGAGAAAGAAATAGAGAAATATAGAGAGATATCTCAGCGAAAACCATGCAGGCGCAAATGAGAACACAGGGGATACTCGTACGCCATTTTATGATGCCTCGGACGGAACATTTTTTGAGAGTGTCAATCGGAACAGAAGAAGAGATGGAGCGATTTGTTGAAGCCTATGAAGTTATCTTGAAGCAGATGATTGGTTCAACCTCGTAAAATTCCATGCATCATTCAAATAGAAGAGCAGATCGTTAGATAAATAAACGATCTGCTCTTTTTCAATTCTATCCGGAATGATGCTTATGCACAATATGGAACGGGATAGCTGCCAATGTTGCAAGTAATGCTAATGATATCTCCGTTGCGCCATACGGTTAGGCTAACTTGCTCATCAATCGCCAGTTCACAGATGGCTGCTTCCAAGTCTGAGTAGCTGGAAATGGTCGTATTGTTGATGTTCACTATAATGTCATCAGGTTGGAGTCCAGCATCAGCGGCTGGTGAAGAATCCTTAACCGACAATACCTTGGAGCCAGCCGGTTGCCCGTCTTGCGGATGAACAGTCATATGCTGAATGCCGATCCATGTTCTCCACATTTTTTCTCGTGAATCCTGACCGGTCTCGTATACGCTCTTCAAGTTGTGAAGGAAGAGAAGGGTTCCATACGCCATATTGTCGGCAATCGCTTGTCCCGCATCTCCAAAAGGAAGTTCAAGGCGATACTCGATTGAAACCCGAACGCCAGCAGCCTCTTGGGTAAGTGTGGTAATGGTCAACGACATATCTTCGCCTTGCAGAATGAAGTGCTTGCCGTGTTCAATTTCAGTAATGATACCTGAAGTGCTCGCTCCCCATCCATGATCCAGTTCCATTCGACCGCCAACACGGAAATCAACACTTGCTTCCTTGGCATACCACCGAGTTAATTGTTCTGCTTCTGTTAATGCGCTCCATACCTTCTCAAGGGGTGCTTCGATCAGCATATATCTCTTTACGGATTGTAAGCTATTCATTAGTTTTCCTCACCTTCCAAAAATGTTTTGAGTCGAGTTAAGCGATCTCCTAATATGTAACCCATATCTTGCAAAAGGGATTGATAGGCAGATTGCAGCAAGGCTTGCTCCAAACGGTAAATTCGATATTTCCCTTGCTTCTGCTCGCTGATCACTCCTTCTTCTAATAAAATTTGCAAGTGCTTTTTAACGGCGGGTTGAGAGATGTCGAAAAACTGAACAAAATCCGATTGCGTTCGATCGCCTTGAGCAAGCATTTGAAGAATCGTCCTGCGTGTCGGGTCACTTAGAACACGATAAATATCCGTAATATTCACCTCACACATAACCGTATGGTTATATGTTATTCAATGAAAAGGCCATTGTCAACAAAATAGTTAACAAAATTTACATTTAATTTGGTAATATATCACTTGTGTGTGACTGTACATGTGAAAGAGTTGTTTAATAATTTGATATTTTCAAGGCAGATAGGCAGATTTATAGGATTCTATGTCGTTAGAAAATAATTAGGAAATATTTCTTGCGAGGGTGGCCAGATTATGATTACGAAAATGCATGTGGAGAACATGTTGCAGGAGTATATGGATGATACAGCTGATTCCTATCATTCCGTATGGATAAAGTGGACACGACGCTTCGTATTGCAGAAGAGGGGTTATGGCAAGAAGTCAACGAGCGGCTGCGCTGGATGCATTACGAGCTGACTCGCGACGATATATTGGAATTCTTGGAAAGCTAGCAGGAGGCGAGGGAGATCACAATGGAATGCTCTATTGTTCTCCCTCATAAGTTGACAGCATATTTCGTATTTCATTTATGACTTTGTCTCGAAGTTCTGCTGGTTTAAGAGCTTCCATAGCAGCACCAAATCCTAGGATTATCTCTGCTGCTGAATCAAGTGTATGGAACTCGACGTCTGCACATGACCAACCGTTATGATCGGGTTCGATATGCAACCATTTTACGTATCGTTCATGCTTAAGGCGCTGGAGTAATTCATCTCTTACACGAATTCGTGCGGAGTACCGAGGCAGGGTAGACGTAAATTGCTTCGTGGATTCCTCCCAATAGCGAGCCAGATCGAATCCGTCAGGACGAGCAAAGGCTTCATTCAAAACTTCTGCGTTGCGTATCCGTGAAATGCGATAGCTGCGGAATCCATCTTCTACTTGAGCCACGACATACCAAACCCCTCGTTTGGCAACTAATCCTAGCGGCATGATGTCTCGAACCACAGTACTGTCATGACGTTCATAGGTGATGCGGAGCTTATGCTGCATCCATACAGCCTCCTGAACGATTGATAAGCACTGAGTACCCTCTTCCGTTTGGCGCCATCCCGCTCCATCGATGTGTATACGTTCTCTAGCGATGTCGGCGTCTCTCCTCATTTCAATCGGACTTGCGGCAAGCAATTTATGATAAGCATTGTCGAGTTCTTGTCGAAGACCGAGATCGTCAACTAATGACGAGGATTTCATTAAGAGCAATGACATCAATTCTTGCGGCTTCATTCCCGTCAATTGCGTTCGATACCCTTCTGATAAGGACCACCCTCCGTAGGAACCACGCTCAGCGTAGACGGGGATACCGGCGATACTGAGTGATTCCATATCCCGCATAATGGTTCGTTCGGAGACCTCTAATCGGTCGGCGAGGTCTCGGGTTGTCATCTTCCCGTAGCTTTGCAGCATGAGCAGAATCGACAGTAAACGATCAGCTCTCAAGCGAACTCATCCTTTCTTGGTTGCAAGGTGATCTTAGTGTATCATATCCAATATGACAGTTGCTGTCATATATGTCCCGATATAATGAGATCGAAGACATGTCGATTGAGGAGGACAATTCATGAAGCCATTACAAGACCAAGTTGCGGTAGTAGCAGGAGCAACCCGCGGGGCAGGCCGTGGGATTGCGGCGATGCTTGGAGAAGCTGGAGCAACCGTATATTGTACGGGGCGGAGCACACGATCCCTCCAATCCGATATGAAGCGCAGTGAAACCATTGAAGATACGGCAGACATCGTGACGGCTTACGGGGGAGTCGGAATTCCAGTGCGCGTGGATCATACGAAGGAAGAAGAAGTGAAGGCTCTCTTCGAACGAGTTCGCAGGGAACAGAATGGCCGTCTTGATATATTGGTCAATGATGTATGGGGAGGAGACCCATTAACCGAATGGGGAACGCCGTTCTGGGAACATTCGCTTGCGGGCGGTCTACTCATGCAGGAGCGTGCGGTTCACTCGCATATGATCACAAGTTATTATGGATCTCCGCTAATGGTAGCGCGTAAGCAAGGGCTTCTTATTGAGATTACAGACGGCGTTGACTATCGTTATCGCGGCAATCTGTATTACAGCTTAGCTAAGGTGTCAGCTATTCACTTAGCAGCAGCGATGGCGGAAGAATTGCGCCCACACGGAGTAACTGCTGTAGCGGTTACGCCTGGATTTTTGCGTTCGGAGGCGATGCTTGAACTCTTCGGTGTGACGAAGGAGAATTGGAAGGATGCGGTGAAGCAGGATCCGCATTTCATCATGTCGGAAACACCGATGTATGTCGGAAGAGCAATTGCGGCGCTTGCGGCAGATCCGAACAAAATGGAAAAGACGGGGCAATCCCTTAGCTCGTGGGGGTTGTCTGACGAGTATGATTTCGTAGATGAGGATGGGAACCGACCTCACTGGGGCAACTATGCTGCAGAACTTGGACTATAATCTGTCATACGGCAAAGGGAGCGAAAAGCTCAGGTATATAGCAGCAGCGAATCGTCCATATAAATAACAATGCTGCAAATGAGAGGCATCCCGACCAATGGGATGCCTCTTGCCTCTTGCTACCTAATTTTGTTTTTCGTGAACGATGAGACAAGTGCCGTTCGGTAATGGAACAGGCCTCAATCACCATTACATGTTGAGAAATATATCAATTCCGACTGCGTAAGATCTACTCATTTTACATCAGGAAGAAGGAGAGAACAGATTTTGCATAACTACCATTTCAAATTTAAGGCATTCATTTTGATTGACGGTCTTGGTTCATATAGCGCATAGTAGGACAGAGACATGAAACTGTGAGGCTAATAACGCTATTTGCACTTTCTATCAACAAGAATATCATGACGGAAAAGGGGATGAGATATTGAGCAGTGATGTGAATGGTGACGTGAACGTGAATGAGCAGACATGGAACGAGATAATCCGTATTTTTGACGAAGGAACCAACCGCATTAACGTCTTGTTCGTTGATCCTGCACGAGCACAGAATACAGTATCGAGTCTGCAAGTAAGCGAAAATAGTTATATAGGCGCGATTGCGCGTCATTCGGGAGGTGTCCTAGTAGATGGCGGTTGGATTAAGCTGCTTGGCTCCGGAAATGATGCTGTATTTGGCGATTTACTGAGCTGGAATGGCTTTGGTAATGACATTGGCATCACTCTGCTACATGGTGCATGCATAATTGCCTATGACTTGGCAGGTGGTTTCTTTGCCTTGAATGGCGGCTGCTTCGCTAGCGAAGGACATAACGTCTATTATTTTGCCCCGGATACATTAGAGTGGGAGGATACGGAATTGTCTTACTCCAATTTTTGTGAGTGGCTGGCCAACGGGGATTTGGAGCTTTTTTACCGAACATTCAGATGGAGTGGCTGGGAAAACGATATAGCAGCGCTGAAAGGAAATGAAGCAATCAGTTATTATCCACCGTTGTGGACGGAAGAAGGCTCGGCGGAGTGCAGCAGCAGAAAAGCTGTCCCTGTTGCCGAATTGTGGAACTTATACATACAACAACTTGCGAATGGAATGGAGAACGAACAATGACGAAGAACAAGATCAAATTAGCTGTTGTAGGTTTAGGAAATATGGGGAGGTATATGATTCGAACCATTTCCAATCCAGGGTTGGCAGAACAGGTGGAACTGGTTGCGATATGTGAGGCGAATGCGGCTGCACGTGAACAATATCAGAAGGATTACCCGCATGTGCAGTACTATACAGACTATTCCAAAATGATAGAAGAAGTGGATATCAATCTTCTATACGTATCTGTCCCTCCTGCCTATCATTATGATTTCGTATGCGCGGCATTACGCAAAAAAATTCATGTCTTCTGTGAGAAGCCGCTTGCTAACAATTTACAAGAAGCTGCTGAATTGCTCAAGCTGGCAGAAGAAGCGAACGTTGTTCATGCTATTCATTTCTCGATGCCACACGAGCCATCTGTGAAACGAATGGAACGGATGATTAAGGAGCAGGCCATTGGAACGATCCGCAGTATGGAGCTTATCTTGCATTTTCCGACATGGCCGCGCAGCTGGCAGCATAATAGCTGGATTTCGACACGAGCACAGGGTGGATTCGTGTTAGAAGTAGGCGTTCACTGGATTAACGTTATACAGAAACTGTTCGGCACGATTACGCATGTACAGAGCGAGTTGGAACTGCCAGCGGATGAAGAACGCTGTGAAACAGGGATACGCGCAAAAATGCTGCTGAACAGTGAGGTTCCGATCTATGTGAATGGCTTATCGGGCATGGCAGGCGCGGAACGTGTTTCTCTCGTTGTTTATGGCAGTAAAGGCACAATTGCCCTCGAAAATTGGAGTGAGCTGCATGTTGGAGCAATTGGACAGCCACTGGAGAAAGTTTCCGTTGAAGAAATCGAGCAAACTCCGATAGTCGCTCAGGTCATTCGGGCCATTCACGGAGAGCATGCCGATTATTTTGATTTTCGTGATGGGTATGAAGCTCAGGCTGTCCTAGAGGCGTTGCGACATCCGTCGTCGCCACAGCTTGCGGACATTCGGAAGGCAGCAGAATGAAGATGAACGAGGAGCAGCGAGGATGGATTGAACGAGCAGAGCAATATGTCCACGAAGAGCTGTGCCGCGACAGTAGCGGGCATGATTGGTGGCATATTGTTCGGGTAAGGCGCCTGGCAGTCCGCATCGCAGGTGAAGAAGGAGCGGACGTGCTCATATGTGAAATGGCGGCGCTGCTTCACGATGTGGCAGATGCCAAGCTTAATCCGGATCATGACAGCGGCTTGCATAAAGTTGCACAGTGGCTGGAGTCAAATGGCGTCGATTCAAAGATTCGCGACAAAGTCCTTTCGATCATTGCGAATATGTCTTACAATGGCGGTCATAATCCGCCGATGGACTCGCTTGAGGGACAAGTCGTGCAGGATGCAGACCGATTGGACGCAATGGGGGCAATCGGAATCGGACGCACATTCGCATATGCTGGATGGAAGGGTCACCTTATGCATGATCCCAATCTTGCTCCTAGGGAAGCGATGACCGAAAGCGAGTATAGGCAGCAGACTTCCACGGCCATTAATCATTTCTCCGAGAAGCTGTTAAAGCTGAAGACGCTCATGAATACAAACAGCGGCAAACAATTGGCTCATAAGCGTCATCTTGTTATGGAAGAGTTCTTGGAGCAATTTCATAAGGAATGGAATGCAGAAGATGATGAGTGAGCCGTTATGGAGCAGTTGGATCAGTACGCTGGAGAGAGCCTATTCAATTGGACAGATCATACGTATTGAACCGTTAGCGAAGGGAACGAGTTCAGATGCCAAGCTAGTTGTGGCAAGCGATGGGAAATACGTGCTGCGCAAGCTGAAAAACGAGCTTCAAGGTGAGACAGAGTATAAGCTTGCGAATCGACTTCAATCCTATAACATTACACCTTCAATCCTTCTTGCAGCGGAAGATGTTTGTATCAAGTTGGATGAAACTTACTACAACCTTCAACCTTATATGGATTCGATAGCGGTCGAGGAGATCGACTATTTTGAATTGGGACAGACGGTGGGGCAAATGCATCTTGTCATGCAGCATGAGGATAACATCCCAGAACAGCCAGATCGGTTCGACTTGGACTTGACATGGAATCGAGTGCAAAAGCGATACCGTGATGAGGAAGCAGAATGGCTGTGTGAACTCCAGGCTCCAGTCACGCAAGCAATTTCCTACCAGCATGAGAAGAATGGTATGATTCATGCCGACCTTGGCATGTGGAACGTCATATATACGCATTCAGGATGCCGCATCATTGATTTTGGTGAAGCGCGTTACGGCAATACTCATTTTGATCTTGCTGCCCTGCTGGATTCTAGTGTGAAGTGGACTGGCGAACAAGAAGATCGTATTAGGTCATTGCACAGTTTCATAGAGGGATATATGCTATACAGGAAGGTAGACGCTGACTTACTGCTAGAAAATATCCACCTCTGGATCATGAGAGGGGTGGTTGTGATCATAGATCGTTACGGTCTAGAGCAGCGTACCCATCAATATTGCAGCAGGAGTATGCAGAAGTTGACGCATATGAAAGAGATTGTAGAACGTCTCTATCTAAGCAGGTAAGAGTATATGAGTCAATAGGAGGCAAGGACATGAATCAACAAGATACATGGACAGCAGTTGATCATTACTTTAATCAGCAACTCATTCCTTCCGATCCTGTGCTGGAAGCGGTACTGGCTGCAAATGCCGCTGCAGGCTTGCCGGCTCATGATGTATCGCCCAATCAAGGCAAACTGCTGCATCTTCTGGCCAAACTTCAAGGTGCTCGAATGATATTAGAAATCGGCACATTAGGCGGCTACAGTACGATATGGTTTGCCCGCTCACTGCCGCAGGACGGCCGGGTATACACGCTGGAAGCCAGTCTCAAGCATGCCGAAGTCGCACAATCGAACCTGCTGAATGCAGGCGTTGCGGATAAAGTGGAGATTCGAACAGGACTTGCCGCTGATTCGCTTGCTCAGCTTGACGAGGAAGCGCGCGGCCCCTTCGATCTTATTTTTATTGATGCAGACAAGCAGGGCAATCCAGAATATTTGAAATGGGCGTTAAAGCTGTCCCGTCCGGGAACGCTCATTATCGGGGACAATGTCGTCCGCGGCGGCGCTGTCGTAGACGAGTATAGCGATGATCCAAGCGTATTAGGCGTGCGCAGCTTCTTCGAACTGATTGCTGCGGAGCCTCGCTTAAATGCTACAGCGATTCAAACCGTTGGAAGCAAAGGCTATGATGGATTTGTAATGGCTTTAGTAGTCGAAGAGTGAATAAAATGAAGAACAGCCCTGTTCTCAATTGAGGCAGGGCTGTTTGTGCTAGAAGCAAAATTGGAAGCATATAGAGCCTTGATGGAATCAGAACAGAATCTGATTATCAAGGCTCTTCTTTATGACAAAATAACTCCTGTGCTGTTCGTATGAACAATTGGACGGCAAGTGAACATTCCGTAAGGGAAGGGGCAGCTAATAAAATCTCTCTTCGTACCATCGGATCGAGCTCGCGTGTCACAATATGAGGAGGTGTAGTAATCAGCGATAATTCTGATAAAATGGCCACTCCCAGCCCTTCCTGGATCATATTGAGCAGAGCGCCCGTGTTATGAACGACGAACTTGATATTCATGCTGGTCTCCGTCTTCTCAAAAATGTCAATGATGGGGATTTCATTACCTCCCTTGCAAATGATGAGCGGTTCATCATTCAAATCTTGAATGCAAATAATGGGCTTGTGACATAAGGGATGATCTTCCCGCAAGAGTGCAACCATCTTGTCATTGTACAGTGGTATGGTCTCAAATTCGAAACTAGGCTCTGTAATAATGCCAATGTCTATTTCACGTGAAGCTAACCATTTTTTAACCTCGTTTATTGTCCCTTCATGCAATTCGATTTCCAACTGAGGAAATCTGTGCTCGATACGGCTAATAATCTTAGGTAAGAAAAAGGCAGATGCGGTTGGAAATGAGCCAATGCGGATCGTGCCTATCTCCAATCCCTTTTCAGCAGCAGCCTCTTGTTCCAGCTTCTCAATTCCAATCATAATGTCGCGAATATGGATGAGCATGCGCCTTCCTATATCTGTTAGAAGTATGCCGTTCTTTCGATCACGAATCAGAAGAGTAACACCTAGATCGGCTTCCAAGCTTGAAATGGCACGGCTAACTGCAGGCTGCGTCATATGAAGAATAGCTCCGGCTTTTGTAAAGCTGGAGGTTTCAGCTACGGTCAAAAAAGTACGCAATTGTGTAATGGTCATAACAATTTTGATGTGCTCCTTATAACAATGATTCATTTTATTTATGCACATAAACAATATAACATGATACATGGAGGTGTAAGTAAACTTTTACAGATAGAATGGTAGGGAAGGAATGGATGAATATGATGAATCAGCTGTCCAAACATAAAACGATCTTGCTGCTTGTCTTTCTTGTGATTATGTGGGGCGTGAATTGGCCCTTGACGAAAATAGGCCTTCAGTATGCGCCGCCATTGCTATTTGCGGGGCTGCGTACCTTTATCGGGGGGATCATTTTGCTCCTGCTTGCGCTGCCGCGATACAAAAGCCTGCGACTCAAGGAAACGTGGCCCATTTATTTAGTGTCTGCCTTTTTGAATATTGTGCTGTACTATGGCCTAATGACATTCGGTTTGCTCTATACGCCTGCAGGGCTTTTTTCGGCAGTTGTATTTCTTCAGCCTGTCTTGCTAGGCGTGTTCTCATGGCTATGGCTGGGCGAATCGATGCATCCGAGAAAAATGTTCGGCTTAGTGCTTGGTTTCTTGGGTGTTGCCGTCATTTGTGCGTTTGGCATTATTGGGCATGCATCGGTGATTGGAATCGGTCTCGCACTTGGTACGGCACTTAGCTGGGCATTCGGAACCGTCTATATGAAGCGAATTAGCGAGCGTGTCGACTCCCTGTGGGTCGTATCGCTGCAGCAAACGATTGGAGGCTTGCTGCTAACGGGTTCGGGAGCATTCATTGAGAACTGGTCGGATATTGTATGGAACTTGTCGTTTATTTTGAATTTATTGTTTATATCTATTTTCGTAATCGCATTAGGCTGGCTGACTTACTTTGTGCTGATCGGATCTGGGGAGGCCAGCAAGGTGGGGGCCTATACTTTTTTAATTCCACTCATCTCGAATGTCGCAAGTGTCATATTTTTGCATGAACAATTTACGTTCAATTTGGTAGTAGGGCTTGTCTTCATTTTGTTCAGCATATACCTTGTTAATGTGAAGTCGAGACGAGAAAGGTCATTAGTTGCAAGGTAAAGCAGGGTACGGGGAGGATGCGGGTTGTTTGCTCGAATAGGTACGTAAGCTATAACTTTATATGATACAATGAGAACTGAAATTCATATCATAATGTCAGCGGTTAATTGATCCATGGAGGAACGAATCATGCAACTTATACAACCAGATCGCGTTCAACAGCAGCTGCAAAGCTTACAGGATAAGTTGTTATATGCGCATCTTGAGATGACTACTGGTGCTTATGCGGCACATCGGGATAAATCAAAAATGACAGCATCCGTGTTTTTTAAAAATGCCCCCGTCCGCTATTCACATGGCACATTGGCAGGAACAGGCCCTTATCGTATCGGCCTAAAGACAGAGCAAGGGTGGATTTATGCGGAAGGACTGACACATTGGGAAGAGAGCGACGAGAAACGCCTGATTATGGCCGGCCATGATTCGGAGGGACGTTTGCTTGTCAGCTTCATGCTTAGTGAGCAGCCATTCTAAGGAACAAGCCTTCTCACTGCTGATTGCGAATGATCATTATTAGGAGACAACTGAAGAGGGGACATCAAATGGAATCACAACAGCGCATTGTCGTCGTGCTGCCTCATCCCGATGATGAAGGGATTATGGCAGGTACATTGGCGAGACATATTCATCAAGGCATGTCCGTTACTTATGCATGCTTGACATTGGGAGAGATGGGGCGGAACATGGGTAACCCTCTCTTTGCCAATCGGGTGACATTGCCGCTCATCCGCAAGCAAGAATTGCTGGAGGCGTGCAAGCGGATCGGAATCGAGGATGTCCGCATGTGGGGGTATCATGATAAAACGATTGAGTTCGAAAAACAGGAGAAGCTGGCGCGAAGAGTTGCAGACTTGCTGGTAGAGCTTAAGCCAGCGATTGTATACACGTTCTATCCAGGACATAGTGTGCATCCAGATCACGATGCAACTGGAGCTGCCGTCGTGCAAGCGGTGAAGCTGCTGCCTGAGAGCGAGCGCCCTACAGTACTGTGCATCGCATTTTCTTCGAATCGTAAGGCTGTGCTAGGCGAGCCGGGCGTAGTGAATGATGTTAGTGACTTTGTCGAGCAAAAGATTTATGCCATTCATGCCCATCAATCGCAAGTGAGGTTCTTATTAGACCATGGAACGTTGGACGATCCGGCATTTCGAGCTAAATATAGTAAGGAAGTATTCTGGGAATATCGGTTTGTCGATTAGTATAATGCCAATTGTAAGAGTGATAGACACTCGATTTATGAAGCTGACGGCAGCTTATAAATCGAGTGTTTTTATTTGTTAGGAATTCGCATAGTATCATGAGGAAGATCATATTCGATTGAATTTCTAAAAAGATAATCGACTAGAGTTACGGACGTTTTTGTAAATGTATCCATGCATGATCTGGCCAACACATATGCTGTTCGCTTCAGTGGCACACTAAGGAAAATGATAAGTAGGTGTGTCATGAGAAAGTGCATACAAGCCATAGTTGTATTCGTGCTGATGTTCGTATGGTCGACACCCTCTAGTGGATGGCCGACAAATTCGTCCTATACAGCTGCGTTTATTCGCAACAATGATTTATGGATAACTAGCGGCACACAAGAGACACAGATCACAACAGGGGAGTACATCCGGAATCCCAAATGGTCGCATGACGGGATGTGGGTCGCTTTTACAAAAGGCAAGGAAGAAAATGAGGTTTGGGTATACCATATGACTACGAAATCGCTTCGAAGAGTAGGAAAGGGTCAGAATATACAGTGGTCGCCCAAGCACAGCATAGTCGCATTTCAAACCGATTACACGCTTCGAATGGCCAATGTGGATACACCTAGCACCCCAATTGTGACAACGATAGAAGACAACATCGGGAACTATGCTTGGAATCCGAGCGGAAATGGTTTTTTGGTATCCACACTCTCTAAGCTACTGCCAACTGGGAAATGGGAGGATATATTGTTATATCGTATTGGGCTAGACACCGAAACAGGTACACCCAATAAAGTACTGCTGTATCGGATTCCCAATCAAACTGATGATTTCTTCGCCGTGTTAACCAGCACATTCAAATGGTCTCCTGATAGGAAATGGATCGCCTTTATTGCTGTTCCCACTGCTTCATTATCTGCAGATAGCAATACACTCTGCTTGCTGTCCTCAGATGGGACAACCTTTCTGAAAGTAGGAACAATGCTCCATGATGAAGAATGGTTCAACTGGGCACCAAGTGCAAATCAACTTGCTTATATTGCGGGTGAGGGAAGAGAAGCAACAAGCAATAAAAAATTGACCTTATTAAGCAGCTTGACACCAATGAAACAGCAAATCTATACTCCTGCGGGCAAAGTAGAGACTGGTTTCACTTGGTACAATGATCGTACAATTGTCGCGTCGAGAGCTGACGAAGCGTTGTGGTCAAGCGATGCGGAGAAGAGGCCGTTGCCTAAGCTTGTGAAGGTTGACCTTGATTCAGGGCAACAAGCGATGCTGTCGGCTCCCGCCATGGGATTCGGCGATTATGCGCCTGTGTTCGTGGAAGATGGAAGGAAGGTAGCGTGGATTCGAAGTAATCGTTCGACAGCAGATGTTATGTTGTCAAGACCTGATGGCAAGAATGCGCATGTGTGGATTCCAAATCTGACACTCGGGACCAATTACTATGAGCGATGGAATTGGAGTGAGGTATTTCAACCTTATGGGACGAGTGATTAGGGGGTTCCATCGGCACATCCTGCTCATGCATCGAGGGTTCTAGTCGAACGATGTAAAAAAGACGGGGAGTTCGCTCCTCGTCTTTTGTCTTGTCTATGTCGTAAACAATCTTATTTATCATCATCGTCGCTGTCATCATCATCGTCGCTGTCATACTCATCGTCGTCATCATCATCATCGTCGCTGTCATACTCATCGTCGTCCTCGTCATCATCGTCGCTGTCAGACTCATCATCGTCCTCGTCATCATCGTCGTCGCTATAGGACTCATCGTCGTCCTCGTCATCATCATCGTTGTCGCTATCCAGTTCGTCGTCCTCGTCATCACCCAATTTAATGCCAGTCTTCTCACCATTAACTAGCTCGACTTCGACATCCTCAACATGATCCCAATCGATTTGTTCTAGAAAAGACGCAAGGTCACTGCCTTCATCTGTCTTAAATTCGACTTTCTCCCCGTCGGCATATTCGACTTCAACGCTGTCGATATCCTCCAACTTTTTAATCTTGTTTATATATTCATTCTTACTCAATCGAATCAATCCTCTCTTGATTGAATTGGTAACGTTATGAGCGTTCCTTCTATTCTATGTTCATATCCTGCAAGGGTATGGACAAATAAAAGTGTTAGAGTGTGGAATTTTCATATGTTCGTAGTACAGATGACAACCGTATATTTTCATCTATAAAGCTCCAGATGCCCTTACTTGGGAGAGTTGAGAATCATATAGTGATGTATGGCTGTTAACTGATAAAGGAGCGAGCATAATGAAGGGGTTAATCCTCAGTGCTGGCAAGGGTTCACGGGTTCAACCATTTTCATTCACAACCCCTAAACCTTTGCTTCCCGTTGCCAATATTCCGCTTCTCTATTACTGCATCGAAAAACTTATAGAAGTGGGGATACATGAGGTTGGAATCGTGATTCAACCTGGACATCATTTGTTATTCGAGGAACAGTTGGGAAGAGCGGAACGTTGGGGAGTTGAGATTACGTATATTTTCCAATATACGCCTCTTGGTATTGCAGATGCAGTTAGACAGGCAGAAAGCTACATTGGCTGCAGTGATTTTGTACTAATGCTCGGAGATAATCTAATCACGGAGTCACTAGCAGGACTCGTGGAAGTTGTAGCGCACAAAAAACACGACGCATGCATGCTTCTAGGACAGGTTGCTCAGCCGCAAGATTATGGAATCGTAGAAGTTAGGGATGATCAAGTAGTAGGGCTAGAAGAGAAGCCGAAGCATCCTAAATCAAATTTAGCTTCTCTCGGGGCATATGTGTTCACTGCGCGGCTATTTCAAGCTGTACGTTCGATAACTCCCTCTCCGAGAGGAGAATATGAGATTACACACGCCATTCAATGGTTGATAGACCATCAATGCTCGATTGGCTATGCGATTACGGATAAGAACCATACTGATATTGGAACGATAGGACGATGGCTGGAGGCGAACCAATGGGTACTGGAAGACATAGGAGAGAAAGACCTCCATGAATTGCGGTTGCGATATCCCGGATGTCGCCTGATCCCACCAGTTGTAATCGATTCTACCAGTGAATTGAAGGACTGTATCATAGGCCCCTATGTAACTATCGGTCCAAGAGCTAAGATCAATCACTGCAGCATCGAGAACAGCATTGTGCTTCAGGATGTCAGCATCACGAATGTACAACTTAACAATGTGATCGCGAATCAACACGCTATCGCATCACCGTCCGGGGGGTGAACAGCATGGATATTTTAGTAGTAGGTCTAGGGTATGTCGGAACAACGACAGCTCTTGCTTTTGCTGAAAATGGTTGGAAAATAGCCGGATTTGATACGGATCATTCAAAGCTCTGTTCCTTAGAGAAGGGAGATCTTCCTTTCTACGAGCCTGGTCTAGGAGATCTGTTGCAGAAGTATGTGGATCAGGGAAACATCCAATTTGTAAGCGATGCTAAGGAAGCGATTGAGAAGCATCACATTCTTTTTATTTGTGTGGGTACACCGTCACGAGAAGACGGGAGTGCTGATCTAACATATATACAGCAGGTGTCCGAATGGATTGGCGAACATATGCAGGAACACAAAGTCATTGTAGTCAAAAGTACAGTGCCAGTCGGCACTCAGAAACGTATCAAGGAATGGGTTGCTAACAAGCAAACCAAACCAATCTCATTCGACGTCGTATCCAATCCCGAATTCCTCCGAGAAGGCAGTGCACTTCATGACGCGCTCAATCCTGATCGAATTATTCTAGGCAGCGATTCGCAAGCTGCGGCTGATGTCGTAAGCAGCCTGTACCGAAGGTATACGTGTCCAATCATTCGAACAGAGCCATCTACTGCAGAGCTCATCAAATACGCCTCGAATGCTTTTCTTGCGACCAAAATTTCCTATGTAAACGAACTGGCCAGACTGTGTGATCAATGTGGTGTATCGATAACAGATGTAGCACAAGGAATGGGGTTAGATCCTCGAATCGGTTCTTCCTTTTTACGAGCAGGCATCGGCTACGGTGGTTCGTGCTTCCCTAAAGACGTCAATGCATTACTGAGCACAGCGGAACAGTATGGCATTCATCTAGGCTTGTTAGAGAAAGTAGTTCACATTAATCGAACGCAGTATGCTTATTTTCTTACGAAGCTGACCGCGAAGCTCGGCACCCTTGATGGAAAAAAGGTCGCAATCCTCGGACTGGCCTTTAAACCAGGAACGGATGATTTACGAGAAGCGCCTTCGCTTTCGATCATTACCCAATTATGGAACAGTGGTGCCACTATAAGCGTTCATGATCCCGTTGCTGCACTTCCTCCCAACTATCCAACAGCTAGGTTGACACAGTATTCTCATATTTTGGATGCATTGCACAATGCGGATGCAGCTATCATTTGCACTGAGTGGGCGGTATACGAATCTATGAATTGGAGTGAGGCCCTCCCTATCATGCGAACTCCTATTCTGTTAGATGGCCGAAATATGCTCAGAGCAAATGAGATGCAAGCAATTGGATACGATTATGAAGGAGTGGGTGGGCACAAGTAGAGAGAAGAGTATGAAATGTTCCGTTAGAAATAGATAAGGAGGAGAGTAGTCGAATATGTATATATTGGTGACGGGAGCTGCTGGATTCATCGGCTCCCATCTCTGTGAACGGCTGCTGCTGGACGAACATGTACACGTTATTGGCATTGATGGCTATATTGACTCGTCAACACCGCGCCCTCAGAGGGAACTCAATCTAAGCTCATTGCGAACTCATGATAGATTTACCTTTCACGAAACAAATTTATTGCAATCTAATAATGAACTGCTGCTGCAGGATGTCGACGTCGTGTGCCACCTCGCAGGCATGCCGGGCGTGAGATCGAGCTGGGGGCCGGATTTTCTTCACTATGCCTCTCACAATATCGTGGCAACACAGCGGCTGTTGGAAGCGTGCAAGTCGAGCCCGGTACGCAAATTTATTTATGCTTCTACGTCATCCGTGTATGGAGAAAAGACGGGGAGAGTGGATGAAGGGGCGATCACGGAGCCATTGTCGCCGTATGGCGTCAGCAAATTAACTGGGGAGAACCTGTGCCGCGTATATTTGCATAATGATGGGATTCCCGTAACGATACTTCGCTTTTTTACTGTATATGGGCCAAGACAGCGTCCTGATATGGCCTTTCACCGCTTTATTCATCAAATGATTCACGGTGAACCGATCACCTTATTTGGTGATGGAAGCCAAACACGCGACTTTACTTATGTATCCGATTGTGTTGAGGGGATTGCAGCCGCTGTTCATTCGGATGGTATTCTGGGAGAAATATTGAATATCGGTGGCAGGCAGCGAGCATCGATTATGGATTGCATTCATATGTTGCAGCAGCTGATTCCACATCAAGCAGGCATTCAATATATGGGAAGAACTTATGGAGAGCCAAGCCACACATGGGCAGATATTAGCAAGGCGCAGAAGCTGCTCGCTTACGATCCACAAATCGATCTGCTTCTGGGGCTAGAGCGGGAGGTTGCATCGATTCGACAATTGTACGGACTATAACGGAGGAGGTGGCGCCGAGTTGCCGGCGCCACAGAGTAAATTAACCCCATACCTCTAATATTTCTTGAGCGACACGCTGCCACACGAACCGTGTCTCAGCAATTCTTCTTCCTCGCAGCCCCATTTGTCTGCATTCATCCATATTAGCAAGAAGATGATTCAGCTTATTCGCATATTCTAGTGGATTCTCTGGGTCTTCAACTAGAAGACCATTTCCCTGAAGAATCACTTCAGGATTACCGCCGCGAGAGGTCGTAAGGAATGGAAGGCCAGCTGCCATCGCTTCATAATGTACTCTCGCGAGTGGTTCATTCCATATTGAGGTGCATACGAATATATCTGCTGCACAGAACCAGCGATGGACTTCGTTCGCCTGCACATAGCCGGTCGTAATCACAGGAACAGGAGAGCGAGCTGCAATTGCTCTTACGTAACCAATATAGTCACTGACTTTATTATCGCTGTACCATGCGCCGCCAACTACGACTAATACAGCATCTGAATGCTTCAGATGGGACATCGCACGGACAAGCACATGTGGGCCTTTATTGCGAGATAGCCGCCCAACAAATAAAATGACTTTCTTCGAATTCAGCTGGTACTCTGTACGAAGACTGTTGCGTGCCTGGCGAGCATAATCGGATTCAACCCAAGGAACGAATAGGGAGAGGTCTGCTGCGGAATATATTGTACGTATTTTCGCTGCAGCGTGAGGGTGATATCTGCATATTTCCTGTCCAATATAATTGCTTATGGTAATAATGGCATCCGTTTGTTCGACAACGGCTCTTCCTTCTTCCGGATGAATCTTGCCAGGATGGAACATGTCATTGTGCATACTTAAGACGATTCGGGCATGAGGTGCTGTACTCCGCACGGGGAGAACAAGCCGTGGACGATTAAAGATATGGATCAGATCGTATTGCTTGCTATTCTGAGCGAGAAATCGAATAACTCCTTCGGCATATACCTCGAATAGTCCCTCCGAAGGAATGCGAACATACCGAATCCCATCGACAACTTCAACATCAGGCAGTTCCGGATCCGATCTGCCAACTATCGTAAGGTGATGACTCCGGCTCAACAGCGAGCTTACTCCTCCGATATAGGTCTGAATGGCGCCGCCCCTAATATTCGGGACAGGAAGCTTCTCCGTACAGATCATTAAGATGTTCATGCCGTATGCTTCCTCCTGTCTTATCCCGTTTTACCGGAACGTGATTTTTTTCTAGATTTGCGTATCGCTGCTGAACGAGAGATCCGCTTCTTCCGACCGGCGAATGTGCGGGACAACTTTGTTTTCTTGATTCGGCGCAGGATGTAAGATTTTTGGCGGCGCTTGCGGCGAATAGCAAGACGTCTTCGCGTAAGCACTCTTCTTGAGCGGTGACGGCGTGTTCTTCTACGCTTGCGGCGAATAGTTCTGCGGCGGCTAGCATAGATCGCCCCAGGCGTGCGAATGAGGGTAGGGAAGAGTGGCGGTACTTCATTAGCGGAAGCGGCAACGGCTGTCTCCTCGGCGTGTAGCTGTTGTGCAGGGGCATCTTGAGGGACAGCTGCGTCAATTACTTCAGCTGGTAATAGGCTCGACACTGCATTCACGAATTGACCGACGGCGTCAGGTAGTAGAGTAGATATTGCATCAGGTGCAAGTTCTCCGTCTGGCTGAAGAGCAGGATCAGATGGTTGTTCGGGCAGCGAAGGAAGCTTGTCGAATACAAGTTCACCGTTAGGATATTCGATACTAGGCATGGTAAACTGCCACATTGATGATTCAGGAACTTGCGAATAATCTCCGGGTTCATAATTTTCGATGTCGCCAGCAAGCTCGTTTAGGGCCTGCCATTTGGTGCTTTCTGTAGCAAGTACACGTTGCAGAATACCTTCCAATTCCATACTCATGAAGGTGGTTGGGTCAAATACGATTTCTTTGACATGCTTATAGAATTCGTTCGGGAACGCCATATCCAAGCAGAGCAGCTCGAACGTTTCTCGATCCATTGGGTTCGCTTCATGATAAGCGCCTATCATTCCGCGAATCCAGGTTGTATCCCAGTAGCCCATATCATCCATCGTACTTGTAATCAGTTTGCGTAAATCACGAAAAGGAAGGTCGTATGCGACCCCATCCAAGTCAATAACCCATATTCCACCTGGGCCCATTTGGCCATTAGACCATCCATAGTCTTGATGCACTAATCCCCAATAGGGTTCTCCCATTGCCACCATTTTGAAGTATTTCGATACATTCAGCAATCGATCTAATGTCTCTTTGGCCTGAGTTTCGAAACTATCTACCACTTCGAGTAGTTTCTGACTGACAGGAAATTCGGTATAAACGGCGGCAATGTCACGGAACCAGCCGATTTTGGCGATGATCTTCTCATAATATGATGGCCATGTGTATAGTCTTGAGGACTTGCCGGCACTTGAAGGAGGAATGTATCCTTTCGAGAACTTATGGAATTCACCGAGACCGTAGCAGAGCAGAGCCGCTCCCTCTAAGTCAACCTTCGACACAGGCTGCATAGGCTCAACCCAGTCCGTTACAATCCACAGCTTTCCGCCAGTCTCAACATAGATATCGTTCTCAATCGTCTGGATGAGGGCTGGTACGCGAGCACCTTGCTCAACCAAATATTGCTGTGCACCGATGCTGAATAGACTGCGAGCAGGAGTACGATGGAGGACTTTAAGGCTGCGTGGCCCATGATTCGTTTCAATTCGCCAGATCGCACCGCCCTTGTCAGGTTTAGAGGTAATCAGCACCATGCTGGACACTTGCATATCATATTTCGTCATGACATGACGAGCTGCTTCTTCAACCTCAGGAGGCACATATTGTTCCAGAATCGTGCCGGGTGGTACGGTATCAATAAGATGTTCCCACGGTTCTATATGAAATTGAACCAACGGCATTCCCTCCACATCGATTTTAGTCACGCTTAGGAAATAGTAATTGACGATACACATCCAGCATTTTACTTGTGATTTGTGCGACATGGAATCTTTGCATGACGAATGTTCGTCCGGACTGAACCATCGCGTTCTTTTCTTCGAAGTCCATATTCCATATTCGTTCAATATGTGCCGTCAATAGTCCCTTCGGTACGGAGTTGGCAGCATGGTGATCCCCGAACCAAGAGTTCCACGCTTGTTCATAACAGCTTGCATCTACGACCCCAAGATAACCTTTACTCCCCGAACAAATAAGAGGACGTTGACAGGCCATTGCTTCTAATGCGATGCGCCCTGTACCGATCACACAATCGCTTATGGCGTAACAAGCCCTCATATTCAGCATTTCTCCCGGATAGATGATGAAGGAATCCCCAGTTCGATGACGTTCCTGTTTGACGAGCTTCTCGACTTGTTCTTGATGGATGCCGCCGCCTACAATCAGAAGGACAATTGAGCTTCCTGATTTTTTGCGTAGTGCAGATGTCGCTTGGATGACGTCTTTGCATATATCTGCCTTCTCCCATGTTAGACGGCCTACATACATGACGACGAAGGCTTTATTCGGAATGCCCAGTTTGCTTCGCAAATACCGCTGATAGGCTTCGGGGTAACTGCTGAATTCCACTGCATCGACTCCATTCGGGATAAGATGGGACGTAATGCCATCCATGTTCAGTGAGTGCTCGATCGCTGGACTGACACTTACAAAAGTGGTATTTGGCTTCAACTTCTGCATATGCGATGCATCATAATAACAGCCATGAACGGTAAAGACAAAGGGGATATTCATCTCCTCAGCTGCGCGCTTAGCAAGCTCTCCGGAAGGGTGTTGATGCGCGTGTATAATTTGAATGCGTTCCGTGCTAATAATCATTTTTAATACATCGAGATGCAGCTTTGCATTTTGGACATCAGGCTCATAATTATCAAGCACGAAATCAACCTCATAGTACGGACAGCCGAGACCAATGAAGGAATCCAATATCTTGCCTCGCTTGCCTGCTACTGCTACGACTGCCCCGCTCCGAATAAGCTCTCGCGTCAATGAGAGTGTGTAAGTCTCGGTACCTCCAATATTGAATTGATCGATAATCATTAATATACGCGGCGGCCATTGTACAGGAGGGGGGCGATATAAGGGGGCAGCAGGTTCTGAAAGGGTAACCGAAGTAGAGTGTTGTGTGGTATTGATAATCTTTTTGCGTCTAGGATTTTCGCGCTTTCTTTGATTCTTTGTTACATTCGGTGTCCGTTTTTTTCTCTGCATTGGTTCACGCCCTTTATAAGGGGATTAGCGTATAGTATATTCATATGTCATAGGAACAAAAGTGAAAGGTACAATCGTATATTTTGGAAATTGTCCTGCTTATTCCACCATTGTAATGCCAATACTGAAGTAGTTTCGAATATAGTGAATAGCAGAGTCTACTTGCTTCGTGTTAAGCAAGAAGAAGGAGATGTGAGTATGGAGCCATCACTCGATATGATCACAGACGAATCGCTGCGAACAGCAGCAGCTATCGATTTCGTTTGTCAACATTTCTCCTTAGGGGAATTGGTAGGCATAGGAGATAGGTTAAAAGGCTCATATAATATTAATCTGAAAATAACGACAACAAAAGGGGACTTCGTTGTACGCTTTATTAGCTCATCCGTAAGTGAAGCACACCTTCAATATGTCTCGAAGCTGCTTGCGAAGCTAGAGAATGAAGGGATTCCTGTACCTCGTCCTGTACAGGATGAGAAGGGTATGAGCTTTGTAGAGCTTGATGGGAAGCGGGTTCAAGTTACGCCATTTGTACAAGGTAGATCGTTCTTGTGCCGGGAGCAGCAAGTGCATTCGAGTGCAAGTATGCTTCGGAGATTTCATCATATTCTGGGAGATGAGCCGCCGGGTCCACTTCCTGAGTGGTCATTCTACCATAAGAGCAGCGATTTAAGGGAACGGTTGAACCGGCTTCGAGAATTGCCGACACTTCCTAGCAAGGAGCATGCAGAAGTATCGCGTGTCATGAACCGAGTACTTCATAAATACGACAAAGATGCATCGTTGCTACCTCGGACAATCATCCACGGTGATTGGCATTTCTGGAATCAGAAGTACATTCGCAATGAAGTGAGCTGTGTGCTGGATTTTGATTTTGTACGGAACGGAACACGCCTCTTCGACATTGCCTATTCGATATGGGTAATCTACTTATTGCTGCCGAATTATGCGAGTACCTTCGACGCCCGTTTTCTGGCTGGATATGGGAAGCTGTCCGATATTGAGATATACTTGCTCCCTGCTGCTGTGTCTCGAATTAGTTTGTTTTTCCTATGCCAATCCATTCATTCCGCAGAACCCGATGTGAAGTGGAAGCATCAATATAGGAAGCAGATGCCGTTTCTGGAATGGATGGAGAAAGAGGGGAAGGCTAGGATTCGAAGCTTGGCTTCAGCAGTTCAAGCATAGGTTGACAAATCCGGTCACAGCGCACAAAATGGGCAGTACTCGTTACATGAAGCGAATACAGCTTAGCTAAGCAGGTGGTTGATCATTGTTCAATGCCTGCTTAGCTCTGTAATTGCAGTGAGGATCTGTTACAATGGGAGGAAATGTTACCATTTCACAGGAGTAGATCGCATGAGAGAAATTACGATACTTATTGCAGAGGACGAGAAGGAAATAGCTGATTTAATTGCTTATCATCTTGAGAAGGAAGGCTATCATTGTATCATTGCGACAGATGGTGAGGAAGCAGTACATGCTGTTCATCGCCATTCCATTGATTTGGCGATACTCGATATTATGATGCCGAAGCATGATGGCTATGAAGTTACCCGGCAAATCCGAGAACAGAACCATATGCCCATCATATTTGTAAGCGCCAAGACAAGCGACTTGGATAAAATCACGGGTCTGGTTAGAGGAGCGGATGATTATATGACCAAGCCGTTCAACCCCATGGAGTTGGTTGCTCGGGTGAATGCACATCTGCGGCGCAGCATGCAGTTCAATTCTTCTGCTGCATCAGCTCGCAATGTACTGGAGAACGGCGGACTTGTTATGAACCTCGAGCAGCGCTCGGTTCGGCTGTATGATGAACCGATTGAACTTACACCGAAAGAATTCGATATCTTGCACCTGCTCGCGAGCTCCCCGAAGAAGGTATTCAGCTCGGAGCATATTTTTCAACAGGTGTGGGGCGAAGCTTATTTTGAGAATGCGAATACGGTCATGGTGCATATTCGTACACTTCGCAAAAAGTTGAAAGAAGATACCGCGAAAAACAAATTAATCAAAACAGTCTGGGGAGTAGGTTACACGTTCAATGGGTAAAATCATTCGCAGCTTCCGTGCTAAAATGCTGTTCCTTTTTGGTGTCAGTATCCTTCTATCCGGAGGAATCATTTTCTTACTATACAAACTTCTTCAGATGTATTATCACACCATGAAGTACGAACATCCATTAACCTCCGTTCGATATTTCATTAGGGATATAGGGGATATTAATTTCTTTTTACTTATTTTCACACCGCTTGCGATCTTGTTTTTCTTCTTGCTTACGAAGCGGTATGCAGTATACTTTAACATGATTTCTGATGGAATTAACCAGCTTGCCAATGGAGATTTCGCAAGTCCAGTACATATCGAATCCAAAGATGAATTCGGGGTTATTGCGAAAGACATTAACTTGGCCAAGATTAAGCTGCAGCAGGCGGTTGAGAGAGGAGACTTTGCTGAGAACAGCAAGGATCAATTGGTCATGAATTTGGCACATGATTTGCGTACTCCACTAACGTCTATCCTTGGGTACCTGGATCTCATTCTTCGAGATAAAAAATTAACAGAAGAACAAATCATCCATTACACTGAAATCGCTTATACTAAATCGCAACGATTGGAGAAACTCATCGATCAGTTATTTGAAGTAACGAGAATGAATTATGGTACAGCGGCCATTGAGAGGCATCGAATGGATGTAAGTGAGCTTCTCATACAGGTTACCGAGGAACTATATCCCGTTCTAGAGAAGAATGGTTTACAGGTTCGTTTGAATATACCGTCACACATGTATATTTGCGGAAATGGAAAGATGCTAGCGAGAGTATTCGAGAATCTACTGTCTAACGCGAATCGCTACGGAAGTGATGGGAAGTTTGTAGATATTCAAGCCCAAATCGTGTTGAATGAGGTGATTGTGAAGGTGATTAATTATGGGGATCAAATCAAGCCGGAGCATATCCCTCATTTGTTTGACATGTTCTATACCGCTGATCAAGCCCGATCCCAGCAAGGGGATAGCACAGGCTTAGGCTTATTCATTACGAAGAATATCATTTCACAGCATGATGGAACGATATCCGTTCAGAGTGATGCGGTACGAACGATGTTCGAAGTGCGCTTGCCTTATCACAACGATGATTCTCTCTTAGCCCAAAAACGTTAATTTAAGAAAAACTTTATTTTTACCCCACTTTTTCTTTAAACAGTTTGCTCTATTCTAAGTGCAGGATAAGAGAAGCGTTGAGAGAAAGTGGGTTTTTTCATGTTTATGTGGATGATGCATACCACGTAGAATCTGATATCGACCCCCATTGCTACATGAAGAATTCAAATGGGATAGGAATGATGGGGGATGTGAAATGACAAAATGGCTCCGCAAGGATACACCTGCAGCTTTTATGTTTCTTTTGCCTAGCGGGATAGGGTTTGCGATCTTTTATTTCATCCCTTTTGTACAAGGGATGATGTATTCATTTCAGAACAACGCTGTTCAAGGACAATTTGTCGGACTTGACAATTATCGCGAACTGCTCGATAGCGACTCTTTTCGCAAAGCTTTTTTACATACGACATATTTTACAGTTATAAGCGTTCCGATCCTCATCGTGCTGTCCCTATGCATCGCTATTATGTTGAACAAACACATCTATTGCCGCAACATTCTGCGCACAGCCTATGTATTGCCGCTCGTCGTTCCTACGGCGTCTATCGTGCTCATTTGGCAGATCCTCTTTGACTGGAATGGTTCCCTTAACGCTTGGTTAGGCACTTGGATGCTTGAACGTGTGGATTGGATGAAGACTGACGCCGCTCGCTATGTAATCATCGGTGTATACATATGGAAAAACATTGGCTATAACATGATTCTATTCTTGGCAGGCTTGCAGCAGATTCCGAAGGACTATTTTGAGACGGCCTATATAGAAGGGGCAGGCCGCTTCCGGATCAAGTGTCCATAGAGCAGTATTCCATGTTATTGATACAGAACTCGAAATATATAGCTATGTTCTGGAATTCTGTATTTATGGTGGTGCCGATTATCGCTGGTCAAACCTTAGTTGCAGCTCTGGCCGCATATGCATTCTCCAAACTGCGTTTTCGTGGTCGCGAGCTCATATTTCTTGTTTACCTGTTCACGATGCTAATGCCTTATCAAGTTACGCTTGTTCCCAATTATATGATGGCCGATCAACTTGGATTGCTGAATCATCCTAGCTCGATTATTCTTCCTGGGATATTTGCCGCCTTCGGCGTATTTATGCTTCGCCAGTTCATGATGCACATTCCGTACGATTACATTGAGGCAGCTAAAATTGATGGGGCTGGTCACCTCCGAATTTTCTGGTCGATTATCGCACCCTTAATCAAACCAGGAATAGCGGGCCTTGTCATTTTGCTATTTGTGGATTATTGGAACATGGTGGAGCAGCCTCTTATTTTCCTGCACGATGCACTTAAGCAGCCACTCTCCGTATATTTATCGAACATCAATAAAGGGGCCAGGGGAGTCGCTTTCGCTGCTTCGATGCTGTATATGGCCCCCATGGTGCTCTTGTTCTTATATGTGGAACCTTACTTTATCGAAGGTGTCCAGTTGTCAGGCATCAAGGGATAGATTGGTTTGAAGGGAGTATTGGAAGTGGGGAGTGAAGGACAAGTCGCTGCTACAGAGAAAAAGCGTCAACGAACGATAGTCATTTTGTTCGGGTTATTTATCGGACTGTTAGTGTTCTGTACCTTATTCAGCAATACATTGGAATCGTTAACGCTCCCCAAGGTTGTTACTGAGAAAGCGGCACTAGGAAGCCTTGATTATAAGCTTGAAGCAAGTGGTATCCTGCGGCCTGTGTCCGAAGTGAAATTAGCGAATGCGGCACCGTGGCGGGTTAGCAAGATCTACGTGAAAGAAGGGAGCTACGTCCAAAAAGGTCAGACGCTGCTGGCAGCAGCGAGCGGTTATCGGTCTGGTGAAGAAAAGCTATACTCGATTGTCGGGTAAGAAGCGAAATCGTATATTGCTGGTCAGAAATCTGCCGAAGAGGTAGCAAAATTAATCCAAAATCGGGTGACAACGTATTTGAATGAGTAAGGAAACAGAGAGGACGTGCACATGCGCGATCCTCTCTGTTTATGTTGCACATGGTATTGGGGGTAGACGGCTCTATTGTAAGGGTGCTAGCCTCCGAACAGGCATCTTTCATCAATGGAAGCAACCTGCGGGTGGATGGGGGATTGGTTGCCAGCATCTAGCCAAATGCAAAAAGCGTTGCCGATTATGACAATTTGATACTAACCTTTATGTAAGTACCTGAACTAAAAGTGCGTACTTACAAATAGATAGTTTACAGCATATACTCAAGAGGCAAACCAATCTATGGAGGTCAAATCGATGAAAACACTTGTTGTCTTAACTCATCCTAACTTAGATACGTCCGTTGTCAATAAACGCTTGGCCGAAGAACTCAAGAAGTACCCGGACAAATATACAGTTCACGAATTGTATAAGGTATACCCTGATGGCAACATCGATGTTCAGCAAGAACAACAGTTGATTGAATCTCATGGCAATCTTGTCTTGCAGTTCCCAATCTATTGGTTTAATTGCCCGCCTCTTCTTAAAAAATGGCTTGATGAAGTATTTACTTATGGTTGGGCCTATGGTTCAAGTGGCGATAAACTGAAAGATCGCAAAGCTGCATTGGCTGTATCTGCCGGAATTAAAAAAGAGGACTTCGAGGAGGGGAAATATCGTTATACATTCGAGCAAGTATTATCCCCATTCGAATTAAGCTTTCAGTATTGTAAAGCAGATTATCGCTCGTTCTATGCGTTTTACGGGGCGGAGCATGAGCCGTCAGCAAGCAAGCTGGATCAGGGGGCAATTGAATACGTGAAATTCATTGACAATCTGTAAGTTATTCTTTTTATCCCGTCTAATAGCAAAAGAAGTATTTCCTCATGCAGGAGATACTTCTTTTGCATTATGAATGTTCCACAGTTTCTAAGGGTGATAGTCTGTTCTTCTCTCCCCAATCACACATCATATCTACTATAGGGATGAGCGATAGACCACGTTCCGTTAAGGAATATTCGACTTTTGGCGGCACTTGTGGATATTCCTTGCGTTGGATAAGGCCATCTGCCTCCATCTCTTTTAACATAACGCTCAATGATTTGAATGAAATGGTACCGATGCTTCGCTTCAGCTCATTATGCCGCATGACCTTATGCTCGGACAGCCAATACATAATGATCATTTTATATTTGCCGCCTATTAAAGACAGTGTGTAGCCAAACGGGGTGTCTTTGACATCCACACCAGTAGGAAGACATGGTTCTTGCACAAACAACACACTCCTTCGTGAATGATAGTAGCATAAACATGATGTACCGTAAATTAATCATCAAACCGCAAAGTGAAGAGGATCGCCTGCTCGACTTTGCTTAGTGATTCCTGTGAGAAATCTGCAGTAATCATGTGATTTGCACTCGTCATTTGCATGCCCCATACCCGAATCGTACCCTGTGCAATAAAGGATTGAGGCTCATAATATGAAATGATCCCCCGTCCCATCACCTTATGATCTGTTGGGGGCGAAAGGCCGTACAGGGTTGTACCAGATTCATGGACGATGCCAATCTTGATATGATTCATATTGTCCTGTCCTATGACAGCAACGGTATCAATGGATATGATAAGCTCAATCTCTTTCCGTTCCTCCTTATTAGGTGTGAAGAATATATCGCCAAGGCCGCCAACGGATTTTACTTTTTTGCCATAGTTCCAGATCTCAATATCCAAGTTCGCTTTTGGTTTTGTGCCTTCATATCTCAAGGTAAACGCCCCCGTCATATTTCCGAGGAAAGGCTTTAACTTCGCTGCTTCACCTTGAAATGGATCAATGGGAGTTAACGTTATCGTTGGGGGAGTATTGATCCGCTCAGGAACCGATGAACCCGATATACAACCAGTTACCAAAGACAATAGGATGAAAACAAATGCCGATACTCGATGGAGCTTCACTTTGATCCCTCCTTCAGTTTACTATACCATAATGCGAGAAGATAAATAACAATAAATACCATTTAAAACAAGGTGCTTGTATATACCTCAGATAAGGGATCACTCGTTGTTGTTGAAAGATATCCATTTTCCTAGTCCTGAATTGCATCCGAACGCGGATATTACAGCATAATCGAAGCATCATGTTCATAAGGATCAATGGAATCGTTGCCAGTTCCTTGAGTTGTTAATCAGGCAACATTATATGTACGCAACATCTCATTAGCGTTGTTCGATAAGTTTCAGAGAAGGGAGAGGTGGGATCGTGAATATACATGATTCGAAGCAGATGCATATTCCGCAGCCCATTCGCGAAAGTGACGGTGCAGGGGCAACTGATCTCGGTCCACGCGATGTTATGCGGGATATGGAAAATCCAGATATGCTCGTTCCTCCGCCAACGGATGCAGGACTTGTTCCGAATTTGAAGTTTTCCTTTTCCGATGCACACATGCAGCTGAATAAGGGGGGGTGGTCACGCGAAGTCACGGTAAGAGAACTGCCGGTAGCGAAGACGCTTGCAGGTGTCAACATGCGGCTTACTCCCGGGGGGGTAAGGGAGCTGCATTGGCATCAGCAGGCAGAATGGGCGTTCATGATCATGGGTAGCGCCCGAGTTACTGCGGTAGATCAGAACGGTCGTAATTTTATCGCAGATGTTAGACCTGGCGATCTGTGGTACTTCCCTCCCGGCATTCCACATTCCATTCAGGGGCTAGAAGAGGGCTGCGAATTCCTGCTCGTGTTCGATGACGGTAGTTTTTCGGATCTAAATACCCTTTCGATTTCCGATTGGTTTGCGCATACGCCAAAGGAGGTATTATCAGCAAATTTTGGTGTGCCTATAAGTGCATTTGAGCACATTCCTTCTGATCAAGTGTACATTTATCAATCTCAAGTACCAGGATCGATTGAGAGTCAGCAGGTGCCGGATCAATACGGGACGATTGAGCCGGGTTTCGTACATCGCTTGATGGCTCAGCCGCCAATCACAACTCCCGGGGGGACAGTTCGCATCGTGGATTCAACCAATTTTCCAGCTTCACGAACGATAGCTGCAGCACTTGTTGAGATTAAGCCTGGCGCCATGAGAGAGATGCATTGGCATCCTAACAATGATGAATGGCAATATTATCTTACCGGACAGGGCAGAATGACCGTCTTCTCGGGGAATGGCACTGCGCGGACATTTAATTATCGGGCAGGGGATGTCGGATATGTTCCATTTGCGTTTGGACATTATATTCAGAATACAGGGACAGACAGCTTATGGTTCCTCGAAATGTTCAAGAGTGATCGGTTTGCAGACGTGTCCCTCAATCAATGGATGGCGCTTACGCCGAAGCAGCTCGTCCAATCGAATGTGAATGCTTCGCCTGAATTAATGAATGCCCTGCGAACTGCGAAGTGGCCAGTCGTGAAATATCCTGGAATACCGCCAGTTGTCGAGCGATAAGTTAGGAATACACAAAAAAGATAATATATGGAAAAATAATAGGGGAGAGTAGGAATCATTTTTGGGTGTATAATGCACATGAGGCAGCAGGAAACAGAAGCCTGTATCATGTGTAATTTACACCATTTTTATTGATGCTATTTTCTTTATTTGATCAATCGGCAACTGTAAGAAGGTAGAGGATAACGTATTTTTGAGAATTCTTCTTACACAGAAGGAAATAAGAGGAGGAGTATATATAAGATGCATTCAGAATCGGAAGTTACAAGCATGATTTTCGGCTTGCTGCAATCAACGTCTATTTACGATGATTCCTATTCCAACATGGTCACACAACCGTTTCAGCCCGATTATTATGGTGATCTAACTCCTTGTGTAAGAATAAGAGATACTGCGTATGAGATTGTGATGTATGAGAGAGGCGTTCAAATGCTATGCAAAACAACGAAGGACGTCGAAGATGTGATTTATTGGGTCTTAGAAGATACGATTCATACGATCTCCTATGTGAAACTACTGAATAAATATAAGGTAGACAATGTGAAAACCCACTTATCTTATAGCAAAGAGATCAGGAGTGAGCATACAACTATGATCGATCAAGCGTTTCAAGACATAGGAGGCGTTTACTTGGAGTGGCATAAAGCAGGAAGGCGAGCGCAATTGGAATCATAAATGTACTTCAAATATTAAAATAATGGGATACAATAATACGAACAGCCAAGCCTATTGACTCTCTAACCAACAGGCTTGGCTGTATTCATTTCGTTCATTATTCAGGTTTATTGTCGACATTCGAATCTGGTACATACGTACTCTTATAGTCTTTGTATTTAACATCTGTCACCATGCCTGCCGAAGCATGATGCAGGTCATGGCAATGGAACATCCAATCCCCGGGATTATCAGCTTCAAAAGCGATAACATACTGCTCACCGGGTTTAACGTTCAATGTATCCTTGACGACAGGAGAGCCTTGTAAAGGCTGCCCGTTTCTGCTCAATACCTGAAAGAAATGTCCATGCAAATGCATGGGATGATCATCGGTTGGTGATTGATTAACGAAGGTAACCATGACTTTGTCACCCTTGGCAACTTTGATTTTGTCTGTGTCCGGAAATACCTTGCCGTTAATGGTATAAACCATCTCGCCATTTCGCATCTCTGTGCTTAGATTCATCAGAACCTGTTGATCATACTTCTGGTCGAGTGTGAATGCCGTTTCCGCCATCTTGCCATACGCAGCGAGATTGAAGTGAGGCAGGGTTTCCAATGCATCGGATTTGGCAGCCTGCTTCGTGAAGTCCTCATACTGAATGACAGCCCGCATATTGAGAGCTCGATCCTCTTTGCTGTGCTCATCCAACAGCCACGTACCGGGATTGTCAGCAATGAACTCAAGATCATATCGTTCGCCAGGCGCAATTGATATCACTTGATCTTGAATGACAGCAGGACTGTTGACGGATTGACCATCCATAGCGATGACCTTGAATTCATGCCCTTGCAGGTGCATCTGATGTGAGAGATATCCGGCATTGATTAAGCGAATCCGAACCTTTTCTCCTTGCTTGACCATGAGCGGTTCTATTGCATCACCCGATTTTCCATTCATAGTGAACAGGTCGTACATGCTCATATCATGCCCGCCCATTGACATCGTTCCATGATCCATGCCACTCATGCCGGATTTCGACATATTCATCTTGGAGTGATCCATGCCTGACATATCTGATTGAATATTCGATTGATTTTCATCTGCTCGCTCCGTATTCTTCTTTCCCGTGCTTATCCATTCATCCAGCACAAGCGTAAAATCTCGATCAACTTGCTCCTTCGGATCTTCGACGATGAGCGAGCCATACAGCCCTTTGTCTACTTGATTTACACTGTCTTGATGCGAATGGTACCAATACGTTCCCGGTACCGTTGCTTTGAACTCATAGATGAAGGACTTCCCAGGAACAACAGCATCTTGGGTGACGCCGGGAATACCATCCATACCATTGGGAACGGGATATCCATGCCAATGGATTGATACAGGCTCCGGCAATTCATTTTCCAGCTTAATCTTGACAGTATCGCCAACCTTTACTCGAATCTGCGGCCCAGGAACAGAATTGTTAAATGTCCATACGGGCAGCACCACCCCATTGGATACTTCCAAGTTACTTGGTTGAGCAGTAATGGTTAGGGATGTGCCATCAACAGTAGGTGTAGTTACTGTACGCTTCACTATTTCTTTTACTGTATCTGTGTTGGTATTCGATGTAAGCTTCGACTCTTGTTTGTTCGACATAGAAGCATGATCCATGTTGGTATGATCCTTGGCAGTTCCTCCGTTCCAGCATCCACTTGCTAGTAATGCAATTATCCCGGTGACGACCATGGTTTGGAGCATCCGATTGCGAGTTGAGAATAAGCTTTTCAATTCAATGCCTCCTGAATTTTCATTCTTGTAGAATACAGTCTCAGCATAGACAGCAAATATGGAGAAATGATGGAGATTCATAAAAAACACAAATTTATGCAGTATTGTGAATATACAAAGCTTGAACATCGAGGAGGAGACCATGCACAGCGGCAAAATTTTGGTCGTGGACGACGATTGGAAAATGAGAAATTTAGTCCGCATCTATTTGAAAAAAGACGGATATGAACTGAATTAGTAGTGACAATTGTACAAAAAATCAATTCATTTTCTCCATTGCCACAAGAGGAAAAATGTCCTAAAATATATCTTAATGCAAATGATAATCAATATCATTATAATTTAGAAACAGCAAGGGTGGCATGTATGGGGCAAGTGGCTAAGTCTTTACCTAAGGAAGCTGCATCGCAAGCATTTGAATTTCGCTCACGTCCAATGGCAGCAACACTTATTCTTATTGGCGGTTCCTTCGCATTGCTGTTAGGGATCGCTATATCTGTATCGTTCGGTGCGGCAGATATTCAGATGTCTACCGTATGGGAGGCGATTTTTCGCTTCAATCCAGAAGTAACACAGCATCAAATTATTCAAGAAATTAGACTGCCGCGTGTATTGGGGGGGGCGTTGGTAGGAGCCTGCTTCGCGGTTGCCGGAGCTATTATGCAAGGCATGACTCGCAATCCGCTGGCGGATTCAGGCTTGCTTGGCCTGAATGCGGGTTCAGGGTTCATGCTGGCCATATGCTTTGCATTTTTTCCAGGCCTGCCTTACATGTATTTAATTTTGTATTCTTTTCTTGGCGCAGGCTTGGGCGCAGGGCTCGTGTATGGAATTGGTTCATTAGCTAGGGGAGGACTAACCCCTGTTCGAATGGTATTGGCTGGGGCAGCGCTCAGTGCTCTCTTATCCGCACTGAGCGAAGGCATCGCATTATATTATCGAATTGGACAGGATTTGGCTTTTTGGTACGCCGGCGGAGTAGCGGGCACGAAATGGCCGCAGCTAGAAGTGATGTTTCCGTGGATTGCAGCTGCTCTTGTGGGGGCGATTGTATTATCACGTTCGATTACCATGCTCAGTCTTGGAGAGGAGATCGCCAAGGGACTGGGGCAGAGAACACGCCTCGTAAGATTGGCAGGCACGGTCATTGTGCTTATTTTGGCTGGTGCAGCCGTATCTGTTGTTGGAGCTGTTGGCTTTGTAGGCTTGATTATTCCACATGTTACCCGTTATTTAGTTGGCGTGGATTATCGCTGGATTATCCCATGCTCAGCCTTGCTTGGCAGCTTGCTGGTTATATTCGCTGATCTTGCCGCTCGCATGGTGAATCCGCCATACGAAACACCTGTTGGGGCATTAATCGCTTTAATCGGTGTACCCTTCTTCCTCTTCTTGGCACGCAAGGAAAGGAGGGGACTGTAAACGATGACAAGTCTAACTTTACCGATGATTCAAAAACGAAAGAAGCAGCGGAGCATAGCGATTATGATTACGATAGCTGTACTGATTGTCATTATGGTTATCATTAGCATGAATACAGGATTTATTCGCTTATCCCCCATGGATTTGCTGCGTACACTGTTCGGTTCAGGAACAAAAAAAGAAGAGCTAATCCTATTTGACTTCCGATTACCGCGCATTGTTATTTCTTTGCTAATCGGTGCAGGCCTGGCGGTATCCGGCTGTGTCATGCAGGCCATATCGCGTAATGCATTGGCTGATCCGGGCATTTTAGGCATTAATGCGGGCGCTGGTCTCGCCGTAATGTTGTTCATCTCGTTTTACCCGTCAACTGCACAGGCTCCGATCTATTTATTGCCTGTGTTCGCGTGGCTTGGGGCTGGACTTACAGCAGCGCTCATCTGCTTGTTATCCTTCAAACGGCATGAGAATATATCGCCTACGCGATTACTGTTAACTGGTATAGCGGTAGCTGCCGGCATCAGTGCAGCTATGATCGTACTGACATTAAAGCTTAGTCCCGAAAAATATCAAACGATGGCGACATGGCTTGCCGGAAGCATCTGGGGAACGAATTGGAAGTATGTACTTGCACTTCTTCCGTTCATCGCCGTGTTATTACCCTACATATTCTACAAAGCTCGAATCATGAATGTTCTGAACTTGGGTGAACAGACGGCAACTGGGCTGGGGGCATATGTATCGAGAGAACAAATTTTGCTGTTGGCAGCAGCAGTAGGATTGGCAGGCTCATGTGTGGCGGTAAGCGGTGGCATTGGCTTTGTGGGGCTCATTGGACCGCATTTAGCTAGACGACTTGTGGGTCCCAAACACCAACTCCTTCTGCCGACTTCGGCTTTAGCCGGTTCCTTGCTTGTGATTACAGCAGATACAATTGGACGATGGATATTACAGCCATCAGAGGTGCCCACGGGAATTGTCGTCGCTGTAATTGGCGCCCCTTACTTTCTGTATTTATTAACTCGCTCGAAAGCATAAGGTTCACCGGCCGAGATCATGACGAATTAGGTGTTGCGAGGTTAATGCATGAACGGCACATTCGATTAAATGTGCCGTTTTCTGTGATATCTTCCTTCAGCCTTGTTCCACGCAGAACCATGCAAGTACCCGTTGCATGAGCAATAAGACTATTATTATCGTCAGCGGGTTCAGGCACTACTTCTATCCCTCTCATCCGTTAAAATGGCAATCTGGCATTCCGATTTCAATCATGCGATAATGAACATACTTATGGAGTTATTTTTAGCTCCATGAATTGGATTAGTACATATGTAGCTTAGCATCAGGAGGAGTGCAGAAGAGTATGAAGAGCAATGTTGGAGAGCAGCATATTAGATTTATGACTTTTAACGTCAAGTATGACAATGCTTACAAACAAGATTGCGAGAATAGCTGGAGCCGCAGGTCAGGTATGGTGGCTAGCATGATTCGTTACCATCAGATAGATGTGGTAGGCACACAAGAGGCATTGAGGCATCAGGTTGCTGATTTGGAACAAATGCTTCCTGAGTTCGGCTGGATTGGGGCAGGCAGGGACGATGGTGCAGACACAGGAGAATTTGTTGCCATATTCTATCGCAAGAATCGTCTTGAGCCGCTAGAGTACGGAACGTTTTGGCTATCCGAGACACCCGAAATCCCAGGAAAACTCGGATGGGATGCTGCTTGTCCACGCATTCTGACGTGGGTTCAGTTTATGGACAAGCTGACAGGAACCAAGTTCATACATTTCAATACGCATCTTGATCATATTGGAACCGTTGCGATGAAGCAGAGTGCCCATATGATCTTGAATCGGATTCCCGAATTGGCGGGTAATGGACCGGTAGTAGTAACAGGAGACTTCAACTGCACGGAATCGTCCGAACCCTATCAGATTCTCACGACGGGCAAGGCTAACGGCAAAGCGGTGCTGAGGGATTCGCGATACGCCGCTAAGAACTCCCACATTGGGCCATCATTCACGTTCCACGGTTATCAGTTGACACAATTAATCAACTGTCTATACTACAATGGACCAGTATTCAAAGGGGATAACGGGGAGGAGCTAGATTCGCCTATCGACTATGTATTTGTGAACGAGCATGCCGATGTTCTTCAATATGCAATTCTTTCGGATCAAGATAATGGTCAGTTTCCATCCGACCATTTGCCTGTAGTTGTAGACCTAACATGGCGCTAATTTTTCATATTGGATCAAGCAAGCCATGCGTACCGTATTTTCAATAATCATGAGGAGGAATGCGTAAAGGTCGTATTAAAGCCATAAGTGTTGCTTAGATGTACCCATACTTCGCTTTAAATCCGTTTTAATTCATCGGAATTAGAGAATAAAAGGATTGAGGAAGTGTACAATAATTCTAAAATGACGTGGATACCCCACGGAGGTGTGCCCAAGTGCAAGCTGACAAACGTTTTGACTTATTAGCACTTTCATCAATTCCTTTGATAATGACGTTAGGCAATTCAATGCTAATTCCCGTATTGCCTGAAATCAGGAGACAGTTGAAGGTGAGCTCATTCCAAACAAGCCTGCTCATTACCGTATATTCCGTAATGGCGATTTTCCTCATACCCATTGCCGGCTATTTATCTGATCGAATTGGCCGCAAGGCAGTCATTATTCCCAGCCTTATCATAACAGGCATTGGAGGTGGTGTGTGCGGCGCAGCAGCGGTCTGGATGGATCATTCCTATTCAGTCATTTTATTGGGAAGGGTTCTGCAGGGAATTGGTGCTGCTGGAGCAATGCCCATCGTTCTGCCGTTAGTAGGGGATATGTTCAAAAGTGAAAAAGATGTGAGCAGTGGTCTCGGCATTATCGAAACGGCCAATACATGCGGTAAAGTATTAAGCCCTATTTTGGGAACAGCCCTGGTAGCAATCGTTTGGCATCTTCCTTTTTGGGCCATTCCAGTATTGTGTCTAATTTCGATTCTGCTCGTCCTTTTTTTTGTCAAGCAGCCCAAAGAATCTGATTCTGATTCCGAACCAATACCCGTTCGCGACTTTTTAATACAAGTGATGAAGTTGATTCGAGAGAATTCGCGTTGGTTAATCGCCATATTTGTTATCGGGGGACTCGGCATGTTCATGCTGTTCAGTTCGTTATTTTATTTATCGGAATCGCTGGAAGACAAGCATGGGTATAAGGGAATTGTAAAGGGTCTGCTGCTTGCGATACCGTTGGCTGTATTGAGTACTTCCTCTTTTATTGCTGGAAAATGCATAGGAAGTAATAAAATCGCAATGAAATGGATCATTGAGTGCGGGTTGGCCTTAACAGCAGTAGGACTTGGCATGTGCATACCAACGAAATCTGTTGTACCCCTGTTCATTTGGCTAAGCGCTGCTTTCCTCGGAATAGGAGCATCCTTGCCCTGTCTCGATTCGTTTATAACCGCAAGCATTGAGAAGAAGCATAGAGGTACGATTAGTTCCTTGTACAGTAGTATGCGCTTTGTCGGCGTGGCTGCCGGCCCAATGATAGCAGCACTGGTGATGAATCAAACACAGATCAATTTATTTCTGGTCTTATGTGCTTGTGGGATAGCTGCTGCACTTTCCGGCTTGTTTGCAATCAAAGCTTCAAGCGGTTCACAACAATCGCAAGGCTAATTCTGTATGGCAGTTGTTTCTCGGCAGAGCTAGACTGTCAGAGAACAGGCCAGGGAAAATTTCTGTAGGAAGGTATTACTGAGGTCGAGACCAATAGAACAGGGGGATATTCGTCTCGTTGGTCTCGCTAGCCATCATCGAAGCACTATACAGAACATGTAATTTAACGAATAGAGTAAACACTCAAATCAGACAGTATAAAGCAGTTGAGTTGACCACTGTAAACGGCTACTCCCCCAATATCTAAATTATCAATATCTTCGTAATTGACTTCAGCACACTGATCGCCTCTCAATGCAAGAGATTTCTTTTTCAAGCACATGTAAAGAGGGATGTTTTAAATTTTGATTGATATGTATATAAATACCAGATATACAATTCAAACACACTATACTTTATACATTGAATATAAGTTAATTACACTTATGTAAGCGCTTTATTTCTAGTAGATTTAAATTGTATTCGAATATAGCACCTCATGGTGCGAGGAGGAGACTTACAGTGGTCAACACGATGAAAAATAAAGTGAAGCTTCTACTCATCACCTCGCTTCTGGCTATTTCCACATTCGGCCCGGTGATGGCTCCAACTGCATATGCGGAGCAGCCGCACACCTCATACTGGCATCCAGCTACTCTCCTAGAGTGGAGCCCAACAACGGACAAGGATGCGAAATTCAACCGTGGAACGATCTCACTTGCAGATCGATTCACAGGACAGAATGTAAATCCGAATGCGCAAGACCAATCCCGGCTTGTTGCATTGTCGGCGCTGAATGATAATACGAGTGGTGTTCCGTCTCAAGGTACAGGGCAGTTCCGTACCGATGCCTTCGGTTACTGGCAATATGTTGATGTTATGGTGCTGTGGGGAGGATCAGCTTCCGAGGGCCTGATCGTTCCGCCAAGTGCAGATATTATTGATGCAGCACACAAGAATGGAGTTCCGATTCTCGGAACTATCTTCTTCCCTCCAACTGCATATGGTGGCCAATACCAATGGGTAAAACAAATGCTGCAGCAGAAACCGGATGGTTCCTTTCCAGTAGCTGACAAACTGATTGAAGCAGCCAGCTACTTCGGCTTCGATGGTTGGTTCATCAACCAAGAGACAGCTGGCGGGAATTCTTCGGACGCCACGAAGATGCAGCAATTTATGCAATACTTGCAAGCGCATAAGCCATCCAATATGCAGATCATGTGGTATGACTCAATGACGAACGGCGGCAGCATCAGCTGGCAAAATGAATTAAATGCACGAAATCAAATGTTCCTGCAAAATGGTGCGCAAAAGGTTGCAGACAGTATGTTCCTCAACTTTAATTGGTCCGCTTCGATGCTTCAGAACTCTAAAAATAAAGCGATCAGTTTAAATCGCGATCCTTATGATTTATATGCCGGCATTGATACAGAGGCGAATGGCTACAACACGAACGTCAACTGGGCTGGAATCTTCCCTAGCAATCAGAAAGCTGCTACCTCACTCGGCATTTATCGGCCAGATTGGGCATATCGCAGTTCAACGAGCAATGATGAATTCTATACGAAGGAGATGAAATATTGGGTAGGTCCGAACAGCGACCCGCGCAATACGACAACATCTTCGAGCTGGAAAGGGATCGCTAATTACTTTGCTGATAAATCATCAATTCAGCATCTGCCGTTCACGACTACCTTTAATACGGGGCACGGCAATCAATTTGCAGTCGATGGTACCGTCCTAAGTATGAAGGAATGGAACAATCGCAGCTTACAGGATGTACTGCCAACTTGGCGTTGGATTACAGAAAGCTCCGGTACAGCGTTGAAGCCGAGTTTCGATTGGAGTACAGCTTATTACGGTGGAAGCTCACTGAAGGTGTCTGGCTCATTGAGTTCACAGAACGCAACGCATCTGAAGCTCTATCGAACGAATCTGCCTCTGTCCGGTGATACGGAAATATCCGTTACCTATAAGACAGGACAAGCTGCATCTCATATGAAAGTTGGCGTTTCGTTCGCTGATAATCCGGGTCAATTCGAATTCTTCGAAGTAGGGGATGGGGATCCAGGCGTATGGAATACCAAGGAGATATCCGTCGGCAGCTTCGCAGATCGAACTGTTGATGCAATTTCACTGAAGTTCGACAGCAGCACTGCAATTAACAACTACGCGATCAATATTGGGCAATTATCCATTCGGAATAGAGGAGATATGTCCGCTCCAGAAGCGGTAACCAACTTGGCTATCGAGGAAGTTGATTTCTCAGGCAATACAGCAGATGCTCGGTTGAATTGGAATGCATCTGCGAGCGGCAATGTGCAAGCGTATGAAGTATATCGAGTGAAGCCAGATGGAACACGTGAGTTCGTAGGGGCGACACCGAATACAGCCTATTATGTTCAACCGATGAGCCGCAACTCCGGGGAGCAGCAAACAACATTAGAAGTGTTGGCGCTAGGAACGAATGGGGTACGAAGTTCCGCTGCTCAAGCAAGCTTTGCATGGCAAGAGGCTCCTTCCACGATGAATTTAGCTCTAAATCAGAATGCGTCGGCAGACCGCTTCGTATCGGGTGAGACACCTGCCAAGGCGTTTGACGGAACTACTGCAAATAATAGCAAGTGGTGTGCAACGGGTTCTGAGCCCCACTGGCTGCAGGTCGATCTGGGGTCCGTATATACCGTTGATAAATTTATCATCAAGCATGCGCAAGAAGGCGGAGAAGCGGCAAGCTTCAATACAAGAGATTTTAACATTCAGCTAAGTGAAGATGGCGTGAACTGGATGGATGTAGTGACGGTAAGCGGCAATAATGCTGGCAAGACGACACATAATATTGTACCAACTTCGGCACGTTACGCGAAGCTGAACATAACAAAGGCAACACAAGAATCTGATTCTGCAGCACGCATCTATGAGTTTGAGGTGTGGGGACAGTAGCTTCAATCATACAAGCAAGCCCTGACACAGGTTGTCAGGGCTTTTGTTATCGGTTCAGACGATTCATCCCAGAATCGTCTATCTGGACATTGACGTCAATCCGTTCAAGAGAGTTGGGCGTGAGCTGCAGTAAGGAACCATTTTTGTTTTTTTGCCAAATGGAGATGTACTTGCGATATGCACGATTTTGCAGCGAATAAATGTCGAGTTTTCTATTCAATCCTTGTTGAAATGTTTGTTGTACGTCATTCCTTATTTTTTCCTTGGCCGCGGCAACGATATATTCTTTGGTTGAATTATCCGTAATTTCTTCGACAGAGCCTCGGACATCGATTACGAGGTTGAACTTAGGGACTTCGCCTTGCAGCAACACCTTAACTGATGCTTTGGGTTTCTTAATTGTAAGAACCGCATCAGGGGTAGTTGATTGCCCTACTCCTATGTGTACCTTCTGAATTTGATTTGACATCCATCGCAAGCCTAGTACTTGTTCTTGTTTCATCCAACTTTTGTACTTCCCTTTTTGAAGGATGAACACTCCATTGAGCTCGTGCTGACTAATTATCTTTTTGTCCTTCATCCATTCCTCATTGTTCAGGGAAAGGCTGGGCAATAATACGGTGCTTCCCGGCTCATTCAGCTGTGCGACCATTTTCTGCAGCTGCAGTGGAGGGATGTTCGTTTGCTGTTTCAGTATATCATCCGGAGAATAGAGCATGGACGCAATGGGGGACAAATTAAAAGGAATCGTTACCGCGAATAGATCAGCGATTGGGGTTTTGGTTCCGTACACCCACGCAGTATATCGAATTCCTGAAAAACGAAGAAGGGAATCAACCATCTTATTCACATCCTTTTGTAAGGCACGCTCACTGAAAATAATTACAGTCGTATGATCCCAAATAATTTGCAGCGTGGAAGCGGCATAAATGTCGTTCACAGCTGAGTCGAGCGTATATCCTTCTCCTCGTCCAATCCACGTAGGTGATTTGCTTGGAGTTCTTGTTCCTTCTTGTTTAGCAACATTCGTAAACTCCAATGAGTTTGTGTACACAATATACTTCCCTTTATCATAATCAATGCCAAAGGCCGTGACGTAGTTCAGATCCTGAACATTTTTACTGTCCCAGCAGCCCGTAAGTATTAAAAATAGGCAAAGAACGCTGATAAGTAAGTATCGTTTATTTATACCGTGTCTGCACGGAGATTTATCTACTGTGTGATCAAATACGCTCATTTTGGCTCCTTTCCTTCACGGGTCTTATCAGTCGTTCGGAGCATGATAGGGCGTCGGCTCACAATTCTGACAGGCAATGCGATAAGCGATTTCAGCATATCCCCGAAAATCGGGGGGGACAATGGCGATAAATAGGGGATGCCGAATGAATGCAGTGCCGATAAATAGACGAGTATGGCCATAACGGAAATGAAAAAGCCGTACATGCCAAGTGTGGACGACACGATCAACACAAACAGACGCAATATGCTGACTGTACCGCTTAGCGACTGGTTAACCAGAGTAAAGGTAGCAACAGCGGTAACGGCCGCGACGACCAATGTAGTTGGGGAGCTAAGACCCGCTCGAATCGAGGCATCTCCAACAATGAGTCCACCTACGACGGCAATCGTCTGACCGACAGCCTTTGGCAAGCGAATGCCTGCTTCGCGGAATATTTCAAATAAACCAAGCATCAATATCATTTCCATTGGAGCGGACAGCGGAAGCCCTAATCGAGAATTCGATACCGTTGCCAAGAGAGGGAACGGAAGCTGTTCCAAATTGAACGCAATTAGCGCAATCCAGAATCCTGGCATATAGATAGAGACCATTAAGCCGATCATCCGCAGCAGCCTTTGAAACGTTACGAAAAAATACGGAAAATGGATGTCTTCCGGCGATTTTAACGTGAATATCAAGTTTGCAGGTCCAATAAGCACCATGGGTGTTCCCTCTACAATGATGATGAATCTGCCCCTGACTAGGGATTGTACGGCATAGTCGGGTCTCCCAATGTAATCGAGTAAAGGAAACAGGGAATAAGTTGAGTCGCCAAGCGCTTCACCAAGCTGCGAGCTGCTGACGATAGCATCTGTTTCGATTGCTTCAATGCGCTGCTTGATATCGCGCATCGTGCTTGGATTTGCAATATCCTCTATATAGAGTAAGGATACTTTGGTTTGGCTTCGGGTACCGAGGACAAAGGATTCGCACTTCAAAGAGCGGGTTCGCAAGCGCTTGCGGATAAGCGCAATGTTCATTTCACAGCTCTCCGTAAAGCCATCCTTCGGTCCTTTGATTGATATTTCGGTATTGGATTCTTCGGGAGCTCGATTGGGCGGATCTGCAATATCGAGAGAATAGTAGACGTTTAGATCTTTGAACTCGATAATGAGATGTCCTGCAAACAATAATGTCTCTACATCATGTGCTCTATTCTTCGCAGATATAGGCTGGATTGCTAATAAGCTATTATGTTTGTGAAGTAGATCCTGCACAGAATTGGCATCTTCCAAATTGGCTTTCAACTGGGGGATCACATATTGATTCAACTGTTTAGTGTCAGCCAATCCTTCACAATAGATGAAAGATACAGTGTACGAACGCTTGCTTGATCCAAATGAGTAGGTTTTCTTCTGAACATCTGCACAATTCTCCAATGCACAAAATAACTGTTGAAGGGCGAGCGACTGGCTTTCTGTCGGATAATCATCCGGTCGCCGATTCAACGTTTTATTTGGTTTCACGGACGATCCCTCCTTTGTATCTGCGCTGTCTGTTGTAGGTGAGAAAAGCGAATATTACGGACAGAAATACAAGCAAATAAGTGACGCTTGGGAAATAGATGATTCTTAACAGATTGACGAATTGAATGTCATCTCGATAAACAACAACAGCTAGGAATATGATTGCAGCCGTCGCCACGCCAACACCGATCCTCGTATGATGGCTTCGATGTGGGATGGCATCAATGATGAGGAAAATCGCCAAAGCTATTCGAATGAAAGAACCGGATAACCATTGATAAATTGACAAAAAATCAAGATGCTCAATGTATTTGCCTGCGGTTACAATTCTCCACTGCTCGAAGGCCGGATACCGCATGAAAGAAGCATTTACAATCCCAAAGTTAGCGATAGAGCCGATATAAGGGCCGATTGTAAGGCCAGCAAGAATGAACGCCAGCGTAGACATTCCCCGGAATCTTGGTTTATTTGACATGTGCGGCAGCAAGAAAATGATAAGAATCAGCTCGGCCATGCCAGCTCCAATCAGAATGAGCCCGTTTATAATAGGAGTAATCCCATGCTCGAATATTGGGAAGATAAGCGAATAATCCTTATATTGAAAGTTAGCACTCATTACGACATATCCGAGAATAATGACGATCGGAAGAAGAATGCCGGCACAGATCGCAATCGAATGTATGCCGATTAAGGCACTGGAGAGGGACAAGAGCATTAATGCACCAGCGATTACGACCGTCGGGGTATTTGGCAAATATGAGATTTTGGTCCAAGTTGCCGTGTCTTCTAATGTCACAAATGCCGAGAAGAACAAATACACAATAATCAAAGTTGTAACCATCCATGCGGCAAAGCTGCCACCTAGCGAATGAACCCAAGCGAACAATGGTAGGGGGCGATTCGGCTTGGCTCGAACAGTGATCAAAAGCAGCGGAATCCAACAGAAGGCGAGTACGAGTGCAATCAATACACTGATCCAACCGTCTTTATGAGCTTCACGCAGCAGTAGAGGAATAACGGTAACGTGATTCATTAGGCCTGTAGACATGATGATAATAAAGCAGGCTTGCAGAAACGTAATAGAATGACGCGGCATGAGGTTTGTTCTCCTTTGTTCGATCTCAAGTCAATTCAGTAATCAATTCGATCATGTATCACCATTATTTTGAGTCGAAGTTAGGAAATTCATCCATGTATTCCTTTCGTGCCGCGCCCTCCCTAATATGCCCGCAGCATAAGTGTAAATCAGAAGCTTCGCTAATCAGAAAGATGAACCCTGCGCTGGAAAGTGGAGTAAAAAACAGCACCGCCTTCTTATCATTGCAGAAAGGCAGTGCTGTTGAACGTTCAACAATCTATAATTTTAGTTCCATTCCATCTTCAGCGATATAGAACGCTCTATCCTGTACGAGCTTCGAGAAGGAACTCGCCCGGTCGTTGACAGGATTCGTGTGATTAAAATGTGTAAAATAAATCTCAGTGTGCTCAGCCAATCCATGCAGCCGGTCCATCGTTTCGGTCATGACAGGATGTGGGATTTCTTTGTAATTGCGTCCCATCCGCTCAATTTCTTCAATGGAATGGAATGTTCCATCCAATAAGCAGATATCTGCTTCCTTCGCTATGTCATAAATATCCCGATCCCATTCGTTCCATCGATCGATGTCCGGAATGTAGAGCAGCTTGCGTGAAGGGCCTTCGATCCAGAACCCGAATGTCTCGGACAGCTCATTGCGGTGCGGTACTTCAATCGGTGTTATTCGAACGAGAGGAGACAACTGTTCTTGCCGCTCGTGTTGAATGCTGTTCAATTGTATATTATTCAATTCCACCAATTGCGACCAAGGGGCGTTGGTTTCCAGCATCTCCTTCATCTTGTTCCCACTGAAGACAGGAACACCTCTCGCACCGATGGCCTCTCTGCCCAAGAACATCAACCCAGGGTAGTGGCCAATATGAGCATGGGTCAGCCAAATACTACTCATGAGTTTCCCTTGAAGCTGGTACTTCATCTGTACGGAAGCCATCTGCTCTCGCATATCTGGTGTTGCATCGATAAGATGCCATTGTTTGCGATCCGGTTCGATAATGGCTAAGGAAGCGGCGCGTCTGCGCGTACCATTGTGCATTGCAGCCATACAATTCTGACAAAAACAATTCGGGTGCGGTACCCCAGCATCTTGTGCTGTTCCGACAATATTGACGATAACCTCATTCATGTCCGATTCCTCCTGCTGTTACTTGATCACCCTTCGCGTGAACAGGATATTCCTTCTTCACAATGGTCCAACCGGTGATCCCGTATACGATATTAATAAGCGGAACAAGGAAGGCGAAGAAAATGTATGGAATAAATTGTTCCGCACTCACGCCAAGCATGTTTGCTGCGAACACAGCGGGAACTCCCCAGGGTACTAGCGTTATGCCGACTGTTCCAGCAGCTTCCACACATCTTGATAAATTTTTCGTATCAATATTCATGTCCTTGTAGGTCTGAACGAATGTACGTGTAGGCAATATAATCGCCAGAAATTGCGCGCCACTTGCAAAGGCTACAAGGAAGGTTGATGCAATAGTAGTCGCAATGAGCGAACTTGAAGTCTTAATTCTGGATACGAATGGCCGAACAAGTGCTTGGAAAATGCATGTTCCTTCAAGCAATCCACCAAGTGCAGTTGCAATGGTCAACAGCCCGATCGTATTCAGCATAGAGACTAGACCGCCGCGATTCAATAAGGAATCGACTGCTTTCACGCCGGATTCGGTATGGAATCCGTTCGTCATTGTGTTCACCATCGTTGTGAGGCTATCACCTTGCACGACCATAGAGATTATTCCGCCAATGATGCCTACGAACAGCAATGTCGGCAGAGCCGGAAGTTTCTTAATCATTAAGAATATGGTGAGAACAGGCAGCAACAGCAGCAAGGGATGGATAATGAACGAATTTTGAATTCCGGTCAATATCATATCGATATTGGCTGTATCGACCGAACCTTCTACTGTGCGCGTGCCAACTAGGGCATATAAAGCAACTGCGATAATAAACGCGGGAATCGTATCCCATAACATGTGTCGTACATGGCTGAACAGATCCGTATCAGCCATTGCTGGTGCAATATTCGTTGTATCGGATAACGGCGACAGCTTATCGCCGAAGAATGCTCCTGATATGACTGCTCCTGCAATTAAGCCAGGGGAGAATCCCATGCCTTCACCTATGACCATGAATGCCAACCCAATCGTAGCGATGGAAGTGAAGGAACTGCCGAGCGTAATGGCAACAATGCCAGTCACGATAGCGACTGCTGGAACAAAGAATGAGGGATGAATAAAAGATAAACCGTAGTAGATCATGGTAGGTATGACTCCACTAGAAATCCATGTTCCAACGATCATCCCGATGACAAGCAAAATGAATATTGCTGGCATTGCTTTGGATACGCCGTTTACCATCATGTCCTGAAGCTCATCCCATTTATAACCGCTAATCACCCCTACTATAACGGTGACGATGATGCCAATCATAAGCGGGATGAACATGCCTGCTTTCCAGATGGAAATCGAGGCAGCACCCGCAGCCATAAGCGCAAGGATAGGTAATAGCGCTAAGCCAATTGATACTTGTCGTTTCATGTTCGTTTCACTCCTTTATGTCGTAGTTGTAGTGGTTGATGCTCATAAGTCGACTTGTTGAACAACCTGTATATATAAAAAAAGAACCTCCATCCCCAAATAGGGACGGAAGTTCCGCGGTACCACCCTGATTAACAAAATAACTTTTGTTCACTCATCTATTTAACGGCATTGCCGGACCGAAGTCAGCTCCCTAATTGTAATTCACTGCATGTCCCGGCTTAGTTCGCACCTTCCACCAAGTCTCTGATTTTCCGCCACAGACAGCTACTGTATTAGTTCTACGCTTTTTGATATTCTACTGTTTTGCTTTCTTGCTTTTGGGCTTTCATGTGATAAATCACATTATAGACCTCTGCCTTCGTTTGTCAACAGTAATTTTTTGATGACTGTGTTAGAGTTCGGATTTTAAACGATTCAGAAAGCGCTTTGCCACGTGCGAAATTTGCTTGTCTGAGGCATGCACCCAGCCATAATAAAATCGCTCTATATTAGGTGATTCCAAGGTTATAGGAATGATTTGCTGACTATCCTCTTTGAACGAGTAGTCTATTCCTATCGTCACCGCAATTCCTTCTTTTACCGCATTGTGAATCGCTTGCGTATTGTTGCTGATGAACAAAATATCAACCCCACCATACGTTTCAACAAACTGTGACATGTAATTCCGAATATGTTCATCCTCATAGAGGACGAACGTCTGATTGATTAGCTTATCTGGTGTTATCACATGTTCCCATCGCAGTGGTGATTGCTCGTTTACCCCAACGACAAGCTTGCCTTCGAGCAGTCTCTGAAATGTTAAATTGCGCTGTTGGTGAAGGAGACTTTCCGATAAAGCGATCAATCCAATATCAATCTTATCCTGCTTGATTAGATCCACGATTTCTTTGGGGCCTTTTTCCATGATTTCAAATTTGACAGCAGGGTAATCGCGCTTGAAACGGGATATAACATCGATTAATAAATGCATTGGCCCGGGAATTGTGGCTATTCGTAATAGCCCGTTGACGGTATTAGTATAAGACTGTGCTTCTGCTTTTAGTTCATTGATCTTCACTAATACTTCACTCGCAATGCCAATAATTGCTTGGCCTTCAGGCGTTGGAACCGCTCCTTGTCCACGTGAGCGCTGGAATATTCGAATGCCTAGTTCTGATTCCAGCAAGGAAATGGACTGACTAATGGCCGACAGGGTTACATGCGCTTGTTGCGCGGCTTTCGTTAAAGATCCTGTCTTCGCCACCTCAACAATGTTCTCAAGCTGCTCAATATTCATATAGACACCTCAATTCAATACTTAAGTAATACTTAATTATATATTAGTTTATATAAATTTTAGTTAATTATCTAGAGTGTTACAATAAAGGCATAGCAAGAAGCAAGAGTCAATGAATAATCTCACAGTTATAATGAAGTACGTACACATTCGACGAGGAGGAATCGAGCATGGCTGAGACAAGAGTAGCGGTTATTACAGGTGGGGCAAGTGGAATTGGGAAAGAGACGGCATTGAAGTTCGCCAAAAAAGGGGATCGTGTCGTTGTCGCTGACTTTAATGAACAAGCAGGACAAGAAGTCGTTGCCCTCATTGAAAAACTGGGCGGTGAAGCGATCTTTGTCAAAACTGACGTGTCCAAACTAGAAGAGGTAGAAGCACTCGTAGAGAAGGCTGTTGAAACGTTCGGCCGAATTGATGTGATGTTCAATAATGCGGGGATTGGCCGCGTGACTCCTGTGCTTGACCAAAATCTGAAGGATTACCATGATGTGATTAATGTGAATCAACATGGAGTTGCGTACGGAATTATCGCAGCTGGACGCAAGATGAGAGAGCTCGGTATTCGTGGAGTAATTATTAATACCGCTTCGGTGTTCGGATTTCTGGCTTCGCCGGGGACATTCGCCTACCATGCAACGAAGGGAGCTGTCATCATGATGACGAAGTCCGCTGCGCTGGAACTCTCTGCTTATGGCATTCGAGTGCTTGCTGTTGCGCCAGGTGCTGTCGACACACCGATTATTCAAGGTTATAAAGATCAAGGCATGGTAGATGCGATGAAGGCGAAGGTAATTGGAAATAAGTTGACGCAGCCTGAACAAGTAGCCGATACGGTATACTTGCTCTCCCTTGATGAAGCTAGCGCAATTAATGGCAGTGTTGTCATGGCTGATGAAGGCTACGCATCGTTTAAATAATATCACAACAGTAGGATCATACATTGAATAACGGACAAGCACCTCACATCCTTATCATTAGGAGTCAAGGTGCTTGTCTTTTTTGATTAAATATACGTTACTGCAATGCGAATGCCGGCCAATATCAAGCTAAATGCTCCATAAATAATAGCGCCTTTGAAAAATCCAGTAAAATGGAATCGAAAGTTTTTATATCCTCGTGCACCTTGTGTGCCTGGAATGATAATGAATGCAGGCGTAATGATACAGAAAATGAGCCAATCCAAGATGATGAGGTCCGTCAGGCTAACCATTGTGAAAATCAAATAAAATTGAATGAAAGTAGTCCAAAACGTAATCTGATTTCCATCGAGTACAATCGATGATATCAATGGAGTCAGCGTGAGCAGCATCACTATCGAGCCTATAAGAATAAATTGCTTTTCTTCTGTCTTGCTCTTAGGTTCTACCAACCGCTGAATATCCTTCGGGTAATCCTGGAGCCAAATTCTTGGATTGTAGGCAAGAGAGGGGATTAAGATTGCTAGAAACAGAATTGATAACATGAATCCTTCAGTTAGAATTCGAGACGTGCTCATCATGCGTATGAGTTCACCTCCTCAAACTGTTTTTTGTCTCATGATGATCAGGTGGGCTATGAATGTAGTATATTCCAAATATATTTCCCCAACAACACATATTTTACCTAGAGCAAAATATTTTCTTGAGAGTAAGAATCTTAGTACCTGAACATGTATAAAGGAACATAATTCTGGAGATAGTCTGCATGAGGTGAATCAAATGAAACAATTTCATGTTCTTACAACCATTATTCTAATCACAGTTGTCTTGTCCCTGCCCATTCAGGCAAACGCCGAGGTCAATAGAACGCTTAAAGAGGCAGATTCTGATTTGTATTCCGACATGCTGTTGCTTCTGCTTCTGCCCCAAATTCAAGAGGCCGTTAATTCTTACTACAGTAAGATATTGAAGGTAGAACCTGTCGTGTATCCATATGAAATAGACATTGTAAAGGCAGAGAGAATAGATCAAAATCCCAATAATCGTGGGTATGACTTTCTCCTTACGCTTGAGGTTCAGCCTGTCATTGGGCCACATATTGCAGTAGGGCAAGATCGGATGACTCTAGAATTATCGCCACTTATTACGAACATAGTGAAAATAACAAGCTATCAACATGTCCATACTAACCAGTTACCTCCAAATTGGCAGCACCTATTACTGCGATAATTGGTTCTGAAACAATACTGTTTCCAAATTGGTATAAGTTACATAAGATGTTTTGATAATCGTTTGGTTTTGAATGGAGAGGTATTGCGAATGACAATTACACCTTTACAACGAATTACAAGCAGCAATAAGAATGTGTTTGTCGCTGATTCTGTTGGCGAGGCTGTAGTATTATTAATCTCTGGGCATCCCCCGAATGCAGTAAATATTGAAGCTGTAAATGAGATATGGCTTAAACTAGAGTCTTTCACTAGTGACAATAATGTGTGGTTCAAGCAGATAAACAACCCGATGTTTATTTGGTCCAAGCAAGTAGCGAAAGCTGGGGAAGTTTGCAGTTTTGCTACGGTGTCTGTACCATTGCCAATCCTCGAGGGGACGGAAGAGATTTCTTATCTTATCTTTTTAACCCTATTTTGCAACCAAGTTTGCAGTATGCGTATCACCCTTATTGATGCAATAGGCAACCCTGTGATGCCAATTCCGCCGGATTATTTAGATAATGAACTTTATGCATTGCCTGCTGATTTGCATTCTATTGAATCGGGTATTCCGTGGCAGAACATTCGATATCATTCGGTTACAGCTTCATTTCGTTCTTCAGATATTTTTCCGGGCTCTCGATTTTTATTTACGTTTCAGGTTATGAATCATGGTGAGGGAACCCCAGGGTTCGCTTTCGTTGCAGATATTTATCAATTAGCCGAATGCTGGTATGCTGATGGCGTAACAGGGCCGACGGGCCCAACTGGCCCAACGGGATCCACTGGGGTGACAGGTGAAACTGGAGCAACGGGAAGTGCTGGGGCGACGGGAGCCACAGGAGCCGCAGGTGATACCGGAGCAACGGGAAGTACTGGAACGACAGGAGCCACTGGTGCCGTAGGTGAAACCGGAGCAACGGGAAGTACTGGAGTGACAGGAGCCACAGGAGCCGCAGGTGAAACCGGAGCAACGGGAAGTACCGGAGTGACAGGAGCAACTGGTGAGGTAGGTGAAACCGGAGCAACGGGAAGCACTGGAGCGGCAGGAGCAACTGGTGAGGTAGGTGAAACCGGAGCAACGGGAAGTACTGGAGCGACAGGAGCCACAGGTGAGATAGGTGAAACCGGAGCAACGGGGAGTCCGGGAGCGACGGGAGCCACAGGTGCCGAAGGTGATGCCGGAGCAACGGGAAGTACTGGAGCGGCAGGTGCCGTAGGTGAAACCGGAGCAACGGGAAGTACCGGAGTGACAGGAGCAACCGGAGCAGTGGGTGGTACCGGAGCAACAGGCAGTACTGGAGCGACAGGAGAGACTGGTGCCGTAGGTGAAACTGGGGAAACGGGAAGTACTGGAGCAACAGGAGCAACTGGTGAGGTAGGTGAAACCGGAGCAACGGGAAGCACTGGAGCGACAGGAGCAACTGGTGAGGTAGGTGAAACCGGAGCAACGGGAAGTACTGGAGCGACAGGAGCCACAGGTGAGATAGGTGAAACCGGAGCAACGGGAAGTAACGGATCGACAGGAGCCACAGGTGCAGTGGGTGAAACCGGAGCAACGGGAAGTACTGGAGTGACGGGAGAGACTGGTGAGGTAGGTGAAACCGGAGCAACGGGAAGTACCGGAGTGACAGGAGCAACCGGAGCAGTGGGTGGTACCGGAGCAACAG